>ERZ836829.966-NODE-966-length-22565-cov-5.046557_pt1 | contig 22565 bp, 16 predicted proteins | sample MGYA00519574_ERZ836829 | MGnify/ENA primary metagenome ERZ836829 (study PRJEB31850, sample SAMEA3708808) | human gut metagenome | biome: human gut; feature: human-associated habitat; material: faeces | place: China | collected 2014 ... | reverse complement strand
CCTTAAATTCAAAAATAACATTTGTTACTTCAACGCCAAATCTAAACTCAACGCCAGCAGCCTCAAGATACTTCTGCATTGGAAGAATCAGAGATTCATACTGATTATACTTTGTAAATTTCAGTGCGCTGAAATCCGGCAGACCAGAAATATGATGAATGAAACGCTGGAAGTAAAGCTTCATCTCAAGTGCACTGTGCCAGTTTTCAAATGCGAACATGGTACGCCAGTACAGCCAGAATGTAGAATTGAATACTTCATCATCAAATACATCTTCGATTGTCTTATCATACAGATCTTCATCCTTTGTCATGAAAAGCTTCATGATTTCCATACAGCCCTTCTGACTTAAGTTGAACTTTCCATCGGTATGAGCATCTTTTCCACAGTCCTCTGTTGCACGGCACAGGGAATAATTAGGATCATGCTTGTTCAGCCAATAGAACTCATCCAGAACAGATGCATTTGGAACTTCAAGAGATGGAATACTGCGGAACAGATCCCACAGACACTCAAAATGATTTTCCATCTCACGTCCGCCTCTCATAATATAGCCACGGGACGGATCAAAGATACCATCACATGCACCACCGGCAATATCCATAGCCTCCAAAATATGAATATGAGATCCAGGCATCTGACCATCACGTACTAAGAAGCAAGCTGCAGATAAAGCAGCAAGTCCGCTTCCTACGATATAGGCATGCTTTTCATCAACGCCTTCTGGCTTCTCAGGTCTTGCGAATGCTTCGTAATTACCATTTGTATAATAAATTCCCTTGCTGTTCTTATCATATTTGCCGCGCTCAGTGTTTCTATAATTGCTGTTTTGGGCAGCCTGCTGTTCAAGAACCTGCTTCTCGTTTTCCTTCTTCTTTAGTGCCAGATATGCTGCACCTACTCCTGCTGCAACTGCTACTGCTTTTCCTAATGTATTTTTCTTTTCTGACATCATCAGTACCACCTTTCATTGTTGTTTTCTCTTGATGGTCTTATCTTAACTCATAAAATTAAAAAGATACATATACAAAAAATGATTAATGACAAAAAACTAATCAAACCCCTTATTTTGATAAAAAAATCACTGGTTTTGCCTTTTTTAACTTATTATGGATCATTTTTTGATGTCTGCAAAGTTTTGAAGTGAATTTTTAATATTTCCGCTCATTGTGATACATATATCGTTTACAATCTCATGATAATTCTCCTTCATGCCCTTTTTGATCCAGTCAAGCATAACACCGACAAAGCTGTACTTATAAAAATCTGCGATAAAGCTTTGCTCACTGACAGTTATGTTCATGCCTTTAGAGCATTCCTTAATAACATTCATAATTAAATCACGCGTCAGCCTGAAAAGATAGTTTTCAATTTGCTCACGGCTCAGTGCATGATACACATTCATGATAAAAGGTTTGTTTTCCATAACAGCCTCGAAGATCTGCATCAATCCCTCCTGCCAGGTTTCATACGTTTTCTTTCCATGTAAAGCCTTTGAGGCATCCTCGTAGCAGGACCATTCAACGAGATCGTAGATATCTTTAAAATGGTAATAAAAAGCCATGCGTGTGATGCCGCAATCATTTGTCAGATCTGTAATCGTAATTTTGTCAACGGGCTTTTTTAATAACAAATTTTTTAAAGAAGCTTCCAGTGCAAGTTTAGTAGAGTTGTTTGGCATGAGTGTCACCTTATCCTTTCTGTTAAATTGTGGGGTTTATTGACTTTTATTTTAGCATACCATATAAAAAAAAGCTAATGATTTTTCAAAAAAGTACAGTTGACAGATAAATGACATTGTGATATCATATAAAAATAGTATGCAACTGTTAGTGACCGTGCAAATTTGTACCGGAATGCATTCCCGGGGTTGTACTGGTTTCGACGGGGGTTTTGAAGTTAGAGTAGCCATCCGTGGTCCGGATCCACGTTAAAAGTCGGATTTAAATATAAACGCTAACAACGAATTAGCATACGCTGCCTAATGGCAGCTGTCAGCCTTAAGTCACCTGCTGCTTAAGAATCTGGCATCGACTTTGCAGGGCACCTTACCGCCTAAGCTTTGCGGTGGTAAGAGATTTATGAAGCTACTGAATCTGGCAGCCTGTTGTTCGGCAGTCGGATGAGGGAATGAATGTAGAGCAACTGTGATGGGAGAAGCTTTAATGAATGGGCTTTCGGACAGGGGTTCGATTCCCCTCAGCTCCACTAAAAAAAGCTCCAGCTTGTTTTTTTGCAAGCTGGAGCTTTTTTATGTTTAATATAGATTTGATACCTTAAATTCTCGTTCAGCCTCTCTTCTTGTGTCCTTCTTTGCAATATCGGCACGCTTATCATAAAGCTTTTTACCCTTTGCAAGAGCAAACTCAACCTTTACAAGACTTCCCTTGAAATAAATCTGAAGCGGCACTAATGTATAGCCCTTCTGGTCGATTTTTCCAACAATCTTGTTAATCTCATATCGATGAACAAGAAGCTTTCTTGGACGAAGCGGATCTTTATTAAAGATATTGCCTTTTTCATACGGGCTGATATGCATGTTGTAGATAAAGACTTCACCCTTGTGAATTTGGATAAAGGATTCCTTTAAACTGCATTTTCCCATACGAAGAGATTTTACCTCAGTACCTACCAGTGCAATTCCTGCTTCCCAGGTATCCTCAATAAAATAGTCGTGAAATGCTTTTTTATTATTTGCGATGAGTTTTCGACTTTCTTTTGCCATGTCTCGTTTCCCCCTTTGACCAATCTTCCTCTGGATAATAGAGTAAAAATTCAATTTGTTTAGTCAGCGTGTCCGCATCAACTACGACAACAGATACACTCTGTCCGATGCTGAAGGTACGTCCTGTCATTTCACCAACCAGCTGATAATGCTCCTGATCATAGATATAATAATCATCATCTAAATTTGCAGCACGTACAAGTCCTTCTACTGTATTTGTAAGTTCTACATAGAAGCCGTATGCGGTAACGCCAGAAATTACACCCTCATAGATATCTCCAATATGACGGCGCATATATTGTGCTTTTTTAAGCTTATCTGTCTCACGCTCCGCTTCGTCTGCCCGCCGTTCAAGCTTGCTTGAGCTGTCACAGACGCTTGGAAGGATATGCTCATAATGCTCCTGACGTGATTTTGAAAGTGTTCCGTGCAGCTGCTCTTTGATAATGCGGTGTATCTGCAAATCAGGGTAACGGCGAATCGGTGAAGTAAAATGGCAGTAATACTTCGCCGACAAGCCAAAATGACCAAGATTTTCCGGTGAATATTTTGCCTGTTTCATTGAACGCAGCAAAATGCGTGAGATTAGCCCCTCTGCCTCACTTCCCTCAATGCGGCTTAACAGCTTTTGCAGCTCCTTCGGATGAATTGTGTGGTTTGTAAGATGAAGCGAATAGCCAAAATTATTGAGGAAGGTGGCAAATGTCCTAAGCTTCTCCTCATCTGGCGTCTCATGAATACGATAAACAAACGGAAGCTCCAGCCAGTAATACTCCTCTGCTATTGTCTCATTAGTCAGCAGCATAAAATCCTCAATCAGCCGTGTTGCAGCAGAATGTTCATACGCTTTAATCTCAATAGGACGACCTTTTTCATCGAGAATAATTTTTGATTCTGGAAAATCAAAGTCAATGGCTCCGCGTCCAGAGCGTTTCTTGCGAAGCAAATCAGAAAGCTGCTTCATTAACTTGAAATCATCAACAAAGTTTTTGTATTCTTCAGGTGCCTCTGCACCATCGAGAATATCAGCTACCATAGTATATGTCATGCGGCGGTCAACACAAATTACAGTTTCACAAATCTCATGATTTACAATAGTACCCTCTTCATCGATATCTATCAGGCATGACAAAGCCAAGCGATCTGTCCCGGCATTTAAAGAGCATATGCCATTTGAAAGCTTTCTTGGAAGCATCGGAATTACACGATCTGCCAAATACACGCTCGTGCCTCGATTTTTTGCTTCCTCATCAAGCAAAGAGCCTTCCTTTACATAATGAGTAACATCAGCAATATGCACACCAAGATGATAAATACCATTTTCAAAGGTCAATGAGATGGCATCATCTAAATCTCTTGCATCCTCACCGTCAATTGTAACTGTATGGAAATCACGCATGTCGCGCCTGCCAATTTTTTCTGCTTCTGTAACCTCTTCTGGTATTGAATCAAGACTGTCTAACACCTCTTGTGGAAATTCCTCCGGAATACCATAGCTTCGCACAATACTTAACACATCAGTACCAGGTTCATTCTTTGCACCAAGAATTTCAGTGACTTCAACCTGTGGATTTTTATGCTCATTTCCATAGTCAAGGATTGTAGCAACAACCTTGTCTCCATTTTGTGCATCCATATCCTTTCCCTTCTCAACAAAGAAATCACGAAGAATGCGCTGATTATCAGGAAGGACAAAGCCAAAATTTTTGTTTTTCTGAAAAGTACCGACAACACTTGTAAGCGTGTGCTCTAAAATGCGTACAATACGTCCCTCTTCGCGTCTGTTTCCATTGGCATGGGAAATTACAGATACTAAGACAACATCGCCAGGAAGGGCGCCTAAGGTGTTATCAGGGGCAATAAAAATATCATTGTCTTTTTCTTCTACTGTAACAAAGCCAAAGCCTCTTGATGTGGAGCTAAAGGAACCCTTAAGTGTAAATAACTCTGGTTTACCATATTTTCCATGAGCAGAAATACCAATTTTTCCCTCATCAACAAGCTGATTCAAAGCAGTCTCAAGCTCATAACGGCGTGCTTTTGAGACATCTAACAGCACACACAATTCCCTAAATTTCATCGGGCGGTAATTTTTATCATACATTAACTCTAACAGCAGCTTCTTTTTATTGCCTTCATGATTTGAATCGTCATGATCCTGCTCTGCATTAAGAGAATCTTCATCAGCAGATGTATCGAACACTTCACTAGATTCGCTATACTGCTGTTTTTTTCGATAATATTTTTTCTTTTTTTCTTTATATAGCTTCACTTAAATTAAACTTCTTTCTTATATATTCTTATATGTTAGTGCTTTAGTCGTGTAATGGGTGCTGATCTTATAAAAAGGCACAAAACGGCCGCCGCAATCTGCGACAGCCGCTTCTTTTGTTGATAAAGTAACTTAAAAGTTCATGTTCAGAAGAATTGCTCCAACAAAGAAAATGATTGCTCCAATCAGAGTGAATCTTTCTAACTTTCCCTCCATGGAACGACCTTTATTCTTGCCCCAGTAGCTCTCAGCCATACCGCCAATTGCGCCCAGACCTGCGGATTTTCCCTCCTGCATCAGTACAGAAGCTGTAAATGCAATCGCAACAATGCAATAAATAACAGTAACGATAATCTTTAATGCTGACATGCCAAACCCCATTCCTTATTAAAATAATTGGTTATCACACGAGAATAACACTTAAATCAGTGTATCACAAAGGAAACAAAAATGCAACTATTTTTTTCTGTCGACTTTTTCTATTGACTTATGCTTTTCTTTGCGGTTATAATAGATTGTGTATGTCAAAAATTGTATATGAAGCAAGAGGCAATTTCTGACTGCAAGACTAACATAAAAAGGCGGTCCTATAAATGGCAAATATTGATTATTCATTTGAAAACAGTATTCCTATTGGTCCTTTGAAGATTGCTGCACTTGACAGCTGCAAGGATTTTGCAAAGAAGGTCGATGACTATATCGTTTCCTTCCGTCAGCATGATGCAGAGGCACTTGCTCAGCGTCAGTCGATGCTGGATTTCCGTGGATATGACAGTAAGTCCTATCTGCTTGATTTTTCCTGTCCACGTTTTGGCTCTGGTGAAGCAAAGTGTGTATTAAAAGAGTCTGTTCGCGGCTCTGATATTTTTGCAATGGTCGATGTAACAAATTATAGCTTAACTTATCAGCTGTGCGGTGAAGTAAATCACATGTCTCCTGATAATCATTATCAGGATCTGAAGCGTCTTATCGGCTCATGCCGCGGTGCACGCCGTGTCAATGTCGTTATGCCGTTTTTGTATGAGGGCCGTCAGCATAAGCGTACCAGAAGAGAATCTCTTGACTGTGCACTGGCATTAGAGGAGCTTATCGACATGGGTGTAAGCAACATCATCACTTTTGATGCTCATGACCCACGTGTTCAGAATGCAATTCCGCTTCACGGATTTGACAATTTTACACCTCCGTACCAGTTTATCAAGGCGCTGTTAAAGAAAGAGCCAAATATGATAATCGACAAGGATCATTTAATGGCAATCAGCCCTGATGAAGGTGCAATGGGACGTGCTGTTTACTTTGCTAATAACCTTGGCATTGACATGGGTATGTTCTATAAGAGAAGAGACTATTCTACTGTTGTAAATGGAAAGAATCCGATTGTTGCACATGAATTTTTGGGTGCAAACATCAAGGGCAAAACTGTTATCATCATTGACGATATGATCTCTTCTGGAGAGAGTATGCTTGATACAGCAAAGGAACTGAAAGACCGCGGTGCAAAGAATGTTGTTGTATGTTGTACATTTGGTCTTTTCACAGACGGATTAGAGAAGTTTGATGATTTCAATTCTCAGGGTTACTTTGATTATGTTATCACAACTAACTTGAATTATCGTTCTCCAGAGCTGCTTAAGAGAAGCTGGTACATTGAAGCTGACATGAGTAAGTTTACTGCTGCTATCATCAATACACTTAATCATGACGTTCCGATTGGAAACAGCTTATCTCCAACAGAAAAGATTCAGACATTGTTAAAGAAGCACAAAGAACAATTTGAATAATACCAGGGTCAAAAACATCAAAATATATTAAAAAAAGCCTGGCAGAAAGATTACTCTTCCTGCCGGGCTTTTTATACTAGATCTAATTTTCATGAATGCTTCATATTCTCATTTTGAAGCATCTCCTTATACTGTGGAAGCTTCTCCGCTTCTTCTTGAGAGAGAGTTGGATACTGTGGATCAATTTTTTGCAGCACATCAAGAATAATTTCTGATACAAGATATCTGCTGTACCATTTCTGATCTGCCGGAATAACATACCATGGATTCTCCTTTGTGGCAGTTGCATTTACAGCACGCTCATAAGCATCATCGTATTGATCCCACAGAGCACGCTCTGCCATATCGCTTTGGGAAAATTTCCAGTTTTTCTCTGGAAGATCAATACGTTCAAGGAAACGCTGTTTTTGCTTTTCTTTAGAAACATTAAGCAGAATCTTTACGACGCGGTAGCTGTTGTCATACAGATATTCCTCAAAATGGCGAATCTGGCGATAACGATTCTCAATGATTGTATCTGGATTTAAACAGCGTTTTGCCATATGATAGCCTTTGTAAAGCTCATGAACCTTTACGACTAATACATCTTCATAGTAAGAGCGATTAAAAATAGCTATCATTCCACGCTTAGGAAGATTTGTAACGCAGCGCCACAGATAATCATGCGCAAGCTCATCCTTAGAAGGCTGCTTGTAGCTGAAAACCTGTACACCCTGCGGATTTATACCGCCCATGACATGACGAATAGTACTGTCCTTTCCTGCAGCATCTCTAGCCTGCAGGATAATAATTAGTCCTTCTTTTGCATCTGCGTAAAGCTTATCCTGAAGTGCAAAAATTTTTTCCTGATTTTTTTCTGTTTTTGCAAGAATTGTTTCCTTGTCAACTTGATCTTTTTTGCTGTCTGTCGGCAGTTTTTTCAGTGAAAGTGCATTTGTTCCATCAAAACAATACTGATCTAATTTTCCCATAACAGCTCCTTTTGGCAATTGCCTTATTTACGATTATTTATTTTATTTCAATACAAAACAGTCTTGCCATAAATTCTTTTTCCATCGTAACGGTCAATACATTGCTTTCTTTGCTCCATGAAAACAAAACCTCTGAATATGATGGATAAAGACAGCTGACAGACACTTCTTTATTATTTAACTGTTCGAATGGAATTTCAATGACAGGTTTATTGCCATTTCTTCTCCACACAGCCAGATAAATTTTGTTTTCTGATTGCAGACCAAGACAGGTCCATTCATCATGAAACTGCGATAATCCAATTGGCCAGATCGGAACACTATTTTTGATATCTTTTCGAATAGTTTTGTAAATATCGAGTGCCTCCTTTACCAGATCACGGCGTTCTTGAGTAAGTTCAGCTAAATGACCACTTTGATGAATGCGAAGCAGCATGGCGTTAACCATATTAAAGACAACCTCTTCCCGATCTCCTTCACGAAGTGGATATGACCAAATTGCACTTTGCTCTGGTGTCAATGCAGATGGCGAATTTGCTGCAATAGTACAATAATAACGATAGTCATCCTGATCACTTGTAGACTGAATGCTGTATCGTGATAGCATAGCGTAATCCATACGAAGACCACCTGATGAACAGTTTTCAATTACAAGATCCGGATAGCGTTTAAATACTGCTTCCAGCCATTTTAGATAAGCTCTCTCGTGTGATAACATACCGTCTCCAGCACTATCGGCATGTAAGTCGGTACCAATTCCAGGCTCAATGTTATAGTCCATTTTAATATAGCCAACGCCATACTCTTTAATCAGGCGATCTATCACACTATCTGCATAGGCACGAACTTCTGGATTTCTGTAGTCAAGCTGATATCGACTTCTATCATATACACGTTTTCCATGACGCATGAAAAACCAGTCATCAGGAACCTCCTGTGCCATATGACAATTAATACCCATAACTTCAAGCTCAAGCCATACGCCTGGAATCATTCCCTTACTGCGAATATAATCGGTAATTTCACGTACACCGTTCGGAAAGCGTTTTTTGCTCTCTCTCCAGTCACCAACCGCATCCCACCAATCACCATCTGCATACCAGCCGGCATCAATACAAAAATACTCGCATCCGGCCTCTGCTGCCGCATCTATTAGTGGAAACTCTTCTGCTGCCGTCGGATGCCCCCACAAACAATTCATATAGTCATTAAAGATAATTTTAAGAGATTCATTATCTGCATTTGGACGGCGGATAATACGGCGATATTTTGTCATTGTTCCAACTGCATCATCAAAGCCTTGATCAGTTAGGCTTACAGCAACAGGCACGCTTGTAAAAGTATCTCCTGGTTTTAGATTTTTAAACCAGTGAGAATAAATTTCATTCGGACCAGATGCTGCCAAATAAAGATGACCATTCTGATCTCCAATCTCCCAGTGCCAGGAACCATTATTTTCAATCTGCCAGAGCATACCCGTATGTGTCTGCGTGTTCTCAAGATATCCCATTGGAAGGTGTTCTTTAGCTGACCAGTTTCCAGTATTGCTTACTGTAAGAAGGTTTGAGGAGCGCTGATCACACGCTGGCTGAATACGTTCCATACCAAAGTCACAAAGATCATACGTTTTCCAATTGACTTCTTTTTGCCATCCGTTGTGCGGTATGCGAATTTGCAGCTTTTTATCAGCAGGAAGTGATCCTTCCTTGTCAATTCCCTCATAATTAAAAGATGAAATATAGTCTAACACCTGCGTCTGGCTGCCTGTGTTTTCAACTATGTTCCAGAATCGAATAATGGAAAGTCCGTCATAAAACTGCATGTAGCTTTTTACTATTACATCTGTTATTTCATCACGCAGAACAAACATCACGATACGGCCGTTTTGATTACGGCCGTCTTCCATAGATTCATAACGCATATGCCAGCCAGGTGCCGTTACAATATATTTGTTTCCATGGCGCTCATAGGGACGATCATAACCAGCCAGATTAATTTCAACAAATCTAAAACCATATGATGTAGATCGCGCAATAATATCTTTTTCATTAAATGGCTTTTTCCCAAAATGAAGAAATTTAAAACATTTATCATCAGCAATTTCAAATACGAGAAACAAGCCATTTTCAACAATTTCAATGCGTTCCATTTTTTCCTCCCTGCTGTTTTTTATCAGATGATTGTTAACAAATCAGAACTCTCCTTTTGCTGCAGATTCGCGGACAGGCTCGCATGTCAGATCAACACCAAGGCGCTTAAGTGTCTTACTGTCTACATCGGAAAGCATAACAGAAGTATGCATCTGGCATCCAGACAGCTTTGGCATCTGCTCCATTGCAAGTTTTGCAATCGGGTCTGATGCAGCAGTTACAGAAAGTGCAACTAATACTTCATCGGTGTGAAGACGTGGATTCTTTGCACCAAGATAGCCTGTCTTTAATTTCTGAATTGGTTCAATAACTTCTGGAGAGATCAGATTTCTGTCGTGATCAATCTGTGCTAACTGCTTTAAAGCATTTAAAAGAAGTGCGGCAGAGGCACCAAGAAGATCACTTGTCTTAGAGGTAACGATTGTTCCATCTGGAAGCTCCATTGCAGCAGTAGGAACACCAAGCTTGTTTGCGCGGTCCATGGCAGCTACTGTTACCTTGCGGTCAGCTGGTGTGATTTTTGCCTGCTTCATCAAAAGCTCAATCTTGTACAGCTCATTCTCACCGCCATCCTCTTTTGCAATCTTATTCATGGCTGTGTAATAACGGCGAATAATTTCCATTCTGGATGCTTCACAGCATACCTCATCGTCGATAATACAATTTCCAGCCATGTTGACACCCATATCAGTTGGAGACTTGTAATAGTGATTTTCTCCATAAATGCGCTCGAAGATAGCATTTAAAACAGGGAAAATCTCAATATCACGGTTATAATTTACAGTTGTAACACCATATGCCTCTAAATGGAATGGGTCGATCATGTTAACATCATTCAGATCGGCTGTAGCAGCTTCATAAGCCAGATTTACAGGGTGCTTTAGAGGAATATTCCAAATCGGGAATGTCTCAAACTTAGCATAGCCGGCACGTACTCCGCGTAAATTTTCGTGGTAAAGCTGAGAAAGACATGTTGCCATCTTACCGCTTCCCGGTCCTGGTGCAGTGACAACAACTAGCGGTCTTGTTGTGCGGACATATTCGTTTTTGCCAAAACCATCAGGGCTTACAATAAGAGAAACATTTGATGGATAGCCATCAATAAGGTAATGACGGTATACATCAATACCCTTCTTTTCAAGACGCTTCTGGAACTGAACAGCACCTGACTGGCCGGCGAACTGTGTTATTACGACACTTCCAACATACAGCCCCTTTTTTTCATATTCTGATATAAGGCGAAGTACATCAACATCGTAAGTAATTCCAAGATCACCACGCTTTTTATTTTTTTCAATATCTGTCGCTGAAATTACAATCACGATCTCAGCCATATCAGACAGCTGCATTAACATCTGAAGCTTACTGTCTGGTGCAAATCCCGGAAGAACTCTTGAGGCGTGATAGTCATCAAACAGCTTTCCGCCAAATTCCAGATACAGCTTATCGCCGAACTGGTCAATTCTCTCCTTGATATGTTCTGACTGAATTTTGAGATACTTTTCATTATCAAATCCTATTTTCATTTGTTTTCCTCTATTCTAATATTTGTTAAAAGTCAAAGAGCGACAGCTGATTGGACTCTGGAATATCGCTTAAAATTCCAAGCTCCAAAAGCTTATCACTGACTGTCTGTCCCACTTTGGCGCGCTCTCGAAAATCTTGTCTTGAAAGGAACGCTCCTCCGAGTGCTGCTTCTACAATGGATTCTGCTGCCTTATTTCCAAGACCTTCTATAGAGCTTAGTGATGGCATTAGCTTTCCATCAACAATCTGAAATCTTGTTGCCTGTACCTTAAACAAGTCAATTGGTGTAAATTCAAAGCCTCTTACATACATTTCCTGAACAATACGCATATCGTGATAGGAATCCTTCTCCTTTGGTGAAAGCGTGTCCATTCGGCTTTCATAATCAGCCATATGACGTTCTAGTGCTTCTTTGCCCTGACACATCAATTCATATGAAAAGGCAGCGGCACGTATACTAAAGTAGGCAGCATAAAATGCCAGCGGATAAAAGATTTTGCAGTATGCAATTCGCCACATCATCATAACATAAGCTGCGGCATGTGCCTTAGGGAACATGTATTTAATCTTTTTACAAGACCATATATACCAGTCTGGCACATCATGCTCAACCATAGTCTGCTCCCATTCTGGCTGAAGACCCTTTCCTTTTCGAACTGCCTCCATGATCTTAAACGAAAGACCTTTTTCAATGCCCTTGCTGATTAAGTAAACCATGATATCATCTCGCGTACATATAGCAGTTGAAATGGTCGCCTTTTTCTCCTGAAGAAGTGTCTGGGCATTTCCAAGCCATACATCTGTACCATGTGACAAACCCGCAATACGAACTAAATCTGAGAAATGCTGCGGCTGTGTTTCAATTAACATGCCCATAGCAAAATCAGTGCCAAACTCCGGAAGGCCAAGTGCACCAAGCTTACAGCCACCTATATCCTCTGGCTTTATTCCAAGCGCAGAGGTGTCCTTAAATAATGACATTACCTCTGGACTGTCGAGTGGAATTTCTCTTGCATCAATTCCTGTTAAATCTTCAAGCATACGGATCATGGTAGGATCATCATGGCCAAGTATGTCAAGCTTTAACAAGTTATGATCGATTGAATGGTAATCAAAGTGTGTTGTTACTGTGCTGGTCGTCATATCATTTGCCGGATGCTGTACTGGTGTGAAGGAGTTAATATCTTCACCGATTGGAAGTACAATTATTCCGCCAGGATGCTGCCCTGATGTTCGTTTTACGCCAGTACAGCCAGTGACAAGGCGGTTAATCTCACACTCTCGCTTATGTTGGTTATGTTCTTCATAATAATTCTTCACATAGCCAAATGCTGTTTTTTCTGCCAGTGTACCTACAGTGCCGGCTCTAAAGGTTTGTCCGGCGCCAAAAATAACCTCTGTATAGGCATGAGCCTTACTCTGGTATTCACCAGAGAAGTTTAAGTCGATATCAGGCTCCTTATCACCATAAAAGCCTAGGAATGTCTCGAATGGGATATCATAGCCATCCTTTGCAAGCTTTTCACCACATACAGGACAAATTTTATCCGGCATATCACAGCCTGCACCGCCGCCAAACTTTTTAACTTCCTCTGAATCAAAATCACTGTAATGACATTTCTTGCAGTAATAATGTGGACTTAATGGGTTTACCTCTGTAATTCCAGACATAGTTGCAACAAATGATGATCCGACAGAACCACGTGAACCTACCATGTAACCGTCTTCGTTTGACTTATGAACAAGCTTAACGGCAATCAGATACATAACGGCGAAGCCATTTGAAATGATTGAGTGAAGCTCATGCTCTAAGCGTTCTTCTACTATTGGCGGCAGCGGATCGCCATACATTGAATGTGCCTTTTCATAACACATATTTCGAAGGTCTATATCCGAGTTTTCAATAACAGGCGGACATTTATCAGGTCGTACAGGTGCCAGACGATCAATACGGTCTGCAATCAGATTAGTATTTGTGACAACTACCTCATATGCCTTATCACTTCCCAGATATTCAAATTCCTTTAGCATTTCTTCTGTTGTTCTGTAATAAAGCGGCGGCTGGAAATCAGCATCCTTAAAGCCTTTACCGCTCATAATAATACGGCGGTAAACCTCATCCTCTGGATTTAAAAAATGCACATCGCATGTTGCGCAGACAGGTTTATCGTAAAGCTCTCCAAGCTGAACAATCTTTTTATTAAGCGCCTCAAGATCTTCTCTTGTCTTATAAGGAGAATCTTCTTCACGCAGCATAAACTCATTGTTTCCTGTAGGCTGAATTTCCAGATAATCATAAAAGGAGACAATTTTTGCAATTTCATCATCGCTCTCTCCTCCTGTGATTGCACGAAACAGCTCGCCTGCCTCACACGCCGATCCAATAATCAGTCCCTCTCTGTATTTCATAATTTCTGAGCGTGGGAATCTCGGTCTTCTGGCAAAATATTTAACATGTGCCATTGAGATCAGACGATACAGATTTATTCGGCCTACTTCATTCGCTGCAAGCAATATGATGTGATACGTAGGCATTCGCATGATTGCCTCTGGTGTCATAACAGCCTTTTCTACAATATCATCAAGTGTTTCAAAGCCTTTCTTCTTAAGCATCGGAAGAAACTTGACAAAAATTTCTGCTGTTGCCCCGGCATCATCTACTGCCCTATGATGATTCTCAAGTGAAACATGAAGCTCTTTTGCAACAGTATCAAGCTTAAAACGTCCAAGATGCGGCAGAAGAAAACGTGCCAGTCCAACTGTATCAACGTAAGTTGGAGGAAATTCAATGCCAAGCTGCTCCGCATTATAGCGGATAAAGCTTGTATCAAAGGACGCATTATGCGCTACAAGGACACAGCCTTCGCAAAAGCTCAAAAATTTAGGAAGAATTTCCTCTACGCCTGGTGCATCACAAACCATAGCATCATTGATTCCGGTTAGTCGTTCAATCGTAAACGGAATAGGAACACGCGGATTGATGAACTCAGAAAAGCGGTCTGTAATCTCACCATTTATCACCTTTACAGCACCAATCTCAATGATTTTATTTTTAGATGGATGAAATCCTGTTGTCTCAATATCAAATACAACATATGAAGCATCAAGAGAAGCACCGTTACTATTTACAACAATTTCCTTTAAGTCATCGACTAAGTATCCCTCGCAGCCAAAGATCAGCTTAAAATCATCATCCTTTGACAATGCATGTGCAGCTTCCGGGAAAGCATACGCACAGCCATGATCTGTTATGGCAAGAGCAGTGTGGCCCCAGCCCTTTGCTGTTTTTACAAGCGCTTGCGCATCAGATACAGCATCCATCTCTGAGGACTTTGTATGGCAGTGAAGTTCAACTCGTTTTACAAGAGCGTGATCTTCGCGTTTTTCTTCCTTCCATTCCGCACGCTTTATACCTGATACAGAGGAAATCGTTACTTCATGGTCAAACTTATCCATCATGGCGATGCCCTTAACAGTTACAGCCTTGCCAACAGCCACATCCTTTTTTAATTCGGCTAAAAACTCATTTGGAACAAAGATTTTTGCCATGATCGTATCTGTGTAATCAGTTACAGCAAAGGAAATGATAGTTTTCTCGCCATTTCTAAGCTCACGCTCAGTTACAGCAATAATCTTTCCATTTATGACAACTTCTCCGATCTCCTCCTGAATCTCAACAATTTTCATTGGTGTGACATCCTCAAAATTGCGTCCATATACCATGTTTGGATCGTCTGAACGAAGAGGACGCTTGGCGCTGTATCCGCCTTTATTACCCTTGTTATAGGATGATTTTTGAAAATTGCCGCCTGGAATTTCGTGCGGTGTCTGAACGTTTTTTTCACCAGCTGATTTTGCAGCTTTTGATGGATCTCCTTTTCTAAGAGTAGTTTTTTCACTGCCTTTTTTCGTATCAGCAGAGGCTGTATCAATAAATTCATCCTCTTTCTCTTTGGAAGCCACGCTGTTGGCCTTCATGATACGTGCGATAGCCTGTGCCTCTGCGCGCTTTTTTTCTTCCTCAATTGCTGTTGTATCACGCTCTTTAAATGATACTGCTACAGGAATTGATATTGCACAGCGGTCATAAAAAACCATCTGAATCCATTCACGCAGCTCGCCAGCACGATTTCTAGCCCAAAGACTATCCTCTAATGTAAGCAAAAGAGAATCATCATCAGCTACCTTCCAGTCAGCGCGCATCAAAATATGATAATCCAGATCACTTCGACGCTTAATTTCTGCAAATAAACTGTCCTTATAGACATCAACAAGATATGACGGTGTGTATTGTTCTGACAGTGAAAAAGATTCAAATATACGAATCTTCATATCACCATCAGGAAACATCTGCTTTTCAATTTTAGATTCCACCGCATAAATCTGCGGCTTTGAAATCAGACGGCGACAAAGCAGATAGACATGAATCGCCGTCCGGTCACGATTATATTTTAATGCAGTTACTTCTGCAAATTCGAACAGATCCTTCAGCTCATCTTCTAGGATAAGCGCTGGAAATGTTTCAAAAAAGCGCTTTGCCATGAAAGTTCCTTTCTGAATTATTATGCCTGCCAGTTATCCAATTCTTCCTTTAATCCGGCAAGCAGCTCCTCTTCCGGAAGCTTTCGGATGATTTCACCCTTTTTTATGATAACACCGCAGCCAACACCTCCTGCAATGCCAAGATCAGCTTCCTTTGCCTCACCTGGGCCATTTACAACACAGCCCATAACAGCAACCTTAATATCATATGGATAACGGCTGACAAGCGTTTCTGCCTCATTTGCCAGACGAATCAGATCAATCTGTGTACGTCCACAGGTTGGACAGGATACAATCTCTGCACCACCCTTTCGAATACCAAGTGTCTTTAAAATGATCTTAGCTGAACGAATCTCTTCAACAGGGTCACCAGTCAGTGATACGCGGATGGTATTTCCAATTCCCTGATTTAAAATTAATGCTAGACCAATAGATGACTTAATATTTCCTGAAATAATTGTTCCAGCCTCAGTGATGCCCACATGAAGCGGGTAAGGTGTTTTATCGGCAATTAATTCATGCGCTTTTACGCACATCATAACATCCGATGATTTAATGCTGATGACAAGCTGATCATAACCAAACTGTTCAATCATTGTCACCTTTTCAAGAGCACTCTCTACCAGACCCTCTGCCGTCACTCCATTATATTTTTCAATATATTTTTTTTCAAGAGAACCACTATTAACACCGACACGGATAGGAACATGATATTCCTTTGCCTTCTCGACAACAGCACGCACACGCTCATCACTTCCGATATTTCCAGGATTAATGCGAATCTTATCAGCACCATTTTCCATAGCGGCAATTGCCAGCCTGTAATCAAAATGAATATCGGCTACTAACGGAATATGAATACGCTTTTTAATATCACCAATTGCCTTTGCCGCCTCCATATCAGGCACTGTACAGCGAACAATCTCGCAGCCAGCATCTTCAAGACGAAGAATCTGTTCAACAGTTGCATCAACATCTTGTGTCTTTGTATTTGTCATAGACTGAATCAAAATAGGATAACTGCCGCCAATCACACGGTCTCCTATTCGTATTTCTTTTGTAAGTTCTCGAATTTGCTTTGTATTTTGTTCCATTTTTTACCCCTCACATATCAATGATTCCTCACTGGAAAATCTTTATAATATCGCTAAACAAAATGAATATCATAAAAATGAAGAGGAAAATAATTCCTGCGATATGAACGATTGCCTCTTTTTCTTTTGGCACCGGCTTGCCCCGCACTGCTTCAATTAGTAAAAACAGTAATCTTCCGCCGTCTAATGCCGGAATTGGAAGCAGATTCATGACGCCTAAGTTGGCACTGATCATGACAACAAAATTTGCAAGCGTTAAAAACATCGTCATCGCACGGTCTGAAAACGATTCATCGGCCATAGAGGTATTGACCTCTTCAACCATATCATTTACTGTAGTCGCAATACCAACAGGACCAGAAAAGCTCGTCATCGGAAGGTCTCCGGTAAATATCATACCAAGACTTTTGATTACCGTAACAACGTTATATTTCACCTCGTAAAGACCATATTGGAGTGTCTCATACCATTTTAAGCCATAGCGAGCACCAGAGTAAATACCCATGTAATACGTATTATTTGCCTCGTCATACTTTGGAACAAGTGTTGTTTCATGAGTCTGGTTATCTCTTACATAAGTAACGTCAAGTGATTTGCCAGGGTTCATTGCCATATAGATCTGAATTTCACGAAACAAATGGACACGTGAGCCATTCACTGAGGTGATTAAATCGCCTTTCTCAAGACCTGCCTCCTGTGCAGGATACTTATCAATAACACCCTGCACATATGGCTTGTCGCTTCCAGCAAAACCGATCACAATAACAGCAAGCACAAAGGCAAGCAAAAAATTAAAGATTGGTCCTGCTGCAATAATTGAAATACGTGCCCAGACATTCTTCTCAGCAAGACTATGTGCCTTGTCTGTAATTTCCTCTGCGTCCGGATCAACTATTCCATTGTCATCCCCCAGCATCAGGCAGGAGCCGCCAAAAGGTATCCATTTAAGAGAATATCGTGTTCCCTTATGAACAGTGCTCAAAAGTCTCGGTCCCATGCCAATTGAAAACTCAATTACCCCTACCCCGTTCTTTTTTGCAAGAAGGAAATGGCCAAATTCATGGATGAATACAACCAATCCGATAATTAAAAAAAGTGCAATAATGCTGAATGGATTCATACTTTCCTCTTTCTTTTCGTACTAGTTTCTTACCCTGTTGTAATCTATGCCAACTCTGACTGTAAAAATTCGTATACAGCTGCCTCAGTCTCTAAAATGTTGTCGACATTCGGATTTTGAACAAAGCCAACATGATCAAGAGAGGCTTCAATTGCCTCAATAATGCCCGGATATGACAATTTGTGATCAAGAAAACGGCTGACAGCAAACTCATTAGCTGCGTTGTATATTGTTGGTTTGTTTCCACCTTCTTTTCCAACTTTATAAGCAAGTGCCAGTCCAGGGAAGTTTTCAAAATCAGGTGCAAAGAAGCTGATGCTTCCAAGTTCTGCAAAATCGAGGCGTTTTCCAGGAAGATATCTTCTGTCTGGATATGTCAGTGCTAACTGAATAGGAAGCTTCATATCAGGTGTGCCAAGCTGGGCAATAATAGCACCATCCTCAAACTGTACCATTGAATGGATAACAGACTGCGGCTGGATCACAACCTGAACCTGATCATATTCAACGCCAAAAAGCCACTTTGCTTCCATGACCTCTAATCCCTTATTTACCATGGTAGAAGAATCAATTGTAATCTTTCTTCCCATTACCCAGTTAGGATGCTTTAATGCATCCTCAGGGCGAATATTTTTCATCTGTTCTTTCGTCCATCCACGGAACGGTCCGCCAGATGCTGTCAGAAGAATTTTATCAATCTTGTGACCAGTTGATCCTTTTGGAGAACTTCCCATAAGTGACTGGAAAATAGCAGAATGCTCACTGTCTACTGGAAGCAGGCGCACCCCGTACTGCTTGATCATTGGAATAATCAGATGCCCGGCAGTGACAAGTGTTTCCTTATTTGCAAGTGCAATATCTTTGCCTGCCTTAATAGCTGCTATAGTCGGACGTATTCCAATCATTCCGACAACTGCAGTGACAACGATCTGTGTTTCCGGGAATGCAGCTGCCTCAATAAGACCATCCATTCCGCTTACAATCGTTACATCAAGGTCGGCAACAGCCTGTTTTAATAGTTTTGCCGCATCTTCTCTATAAACACATACAAGCTTTGGATGAAATTCGCGAATCTGCTTTTCAAGCAGTGCAACATTACTTCCTGCGGCTAACACAGTTGCTTCCATATCTGGCTGGCTGCGAATAACCTCTAAGCTTTGTGTTCCAATAGAACCAGTAGATCCTAAAATGGCAATTTTTTTCATTGTAAAGTAAAAACCTGCCTTTCTTCGTTAATATTCTTCGCTTACGCAATACGCTGAAGCAGCGTTACGAGAACATAGATTAACGGTGCTGTAAAAATAATACTGTCAAAACGATCCATGATGCCGCCGTGTCCCGGAATCAGATTTCCATAATCTTTAATCTGGTACTGACGTTTGATCGCTGACGCAGAAAGATCTCCAAACATGGAGATAAAGCCGCCGCATGCACCAATAATGGCACAAAAAACAGCCGGATTTGAAAATTCAGACAGATTTGTCTTGAAAATTGTTCCATAAAGCGCACCAATTAATGCACTTCCTATAATTCCGCCGACTGCACCCTCGATTGATTTTTTTGGACTCAATACAGGTGTCATCTTATGTTTTCCAATCGCACGTCCAACTAAATATGCACATGTATCACAGCCCCATGCGCTGATAAAGATCAGCCATACTGTGTAAGCACCATCATTGCTTATTCTTGTTTGGAAAATAAATGACATCATCAATGCCACATATACCATTCCAAATGTTGCTTTTGCAATCTCTTCTGCCGTGAATTTTGGATAAGTAGCCACATATGAGACCATCATTGCCAAAAATCCTAAAACAAGTATAAGAATAACAAGATCATTTTTTCCTGCCAAAATGACAGATTCTATTCCGATTGCTGTCAGATAACCAACAAGCGCAGGAATCTTTTTTTCCATCTGAAAAACACGGTACAGCTCATACATGCCAACCAGGCTGATCAGAAGCATAAATAAATACAGAAGCGGGCCCGAGGCGATGATTGCACACATAGTCACTGCCAACAGCACAATTCCGCTGATTGTTCTTGTAATAAACATAAATTTTTATGCCTTTCTGTAAGTAAAATGTTATATAAATCTTATTTGGTCAGACGGCCTCCATAACGGCGCTCACGTTTTCCAAATGAATCTACTGCTTTTTGCAGCTCTTCTTTGTTGAAATCAGGCCACAAAACATCTGTCACATAAATTTCTGTGTAAGCCAGCTGCCAGAGCAAGAAGTTTGACAGACGAAGCTCACCGCTTGTGCGAATTAAAAGATCTGGATCTGGCATATCTGCAGTATCCAGATAAGAGCCAATTGTCTGCTCCGTAATAACTGTAGGCTCGAGCTTTCCTGCTTTCACATCCTCTGCCATGCGAATCATTCCGCGGCGCATCTCGTCTCTTGCACCATAGTTGATCGCAATAGCAAATACCATGCGTGTATTATTTCTTGTCTCATACTCAAGCTTATTTAAACCCTTCACCAGATCTGGTGCAAAGCGACTTCGCTCTCCTATAATTTTAACACGTACATTCTCCTCTTCGGCTACCTTTAAAAGCTTTTTAATGTAAAAGCCCATAAGAACCATAAGCGCCGAAACCTCTTCCTCAGAGCGCTTCCAGTTTTCAGTGGAAAAAGCATAAACAGTCAAATAGTCAATACCAAGATCAGCTGCATCGCGCACAGTTTGCTCTAGTACCTTACAGCCTTCTGCATGACCCATTTTTCGCGGCAGCTTTCTGCGCTCAGCCCATCTGCCGTTTCCGTCCATAATGATCGCGACATGACGCGGAATCTTTTTTTGTTCATCCATATGAGTACCTCACAGGTATAATCTTATTCTATCTTGTTACACAAAACAGGACAGGCAAAACGCCTGCCCTGAAACTTTCTTATTATTAGACAGTCATGATTTCCTTTGATTTATTCTCAACACTCTTGTCTATCTTTGCAACATATTTGTCTGTCATCTTCTGGATTTTCTCTTCGCCTTCCTTGCGCTCATCCTCAGTAATGTCAGTTGACTTTTCCATCTTCTTTAAGGTATCGTTTGCATCACGGCGAACATTGCGGACAGCAACCTTTGCAGCCTCACCCTTCTTCTTAATGTCCTTTACTAATTCCTTACGTCTTTCCTCTGTAAGCTCTGGGAATACAAGGCGAATGCTTGTACCATCATTTGTTGGTGTGATTCCAAGATCAGATGCCAGAATAGCTTTCTCGATAGCCTTTAACAGACTCTTCTCCCACGGATTAATCTGGATGATTCTCGGCTCCGGAACTGAAATATTTCCTACCTGCTGCATAGGAGTTGGAGTTCCATAATATTCAACCATAATTCTGTTTAACAGATTTGGATTTGCACGTCCTGCACGGATATTGGAAAACTCGCCATCCAGATTTTCGCAGGTTTTTGTCATCTTCTCTTCACATTTTTTAATAACTTCCTTCATAGTTACGCTCCTTCGGTTTTATGGTTTTTAAATTTTTACATTTTCAGGCTGTTACATGAGTTCCTGTAATCTTGCCGTTTAATGCATTTGCAATGCTATTTTCTTCGTTTAAGCCAAATACAGCAAGCGGCATATGGTTTTCCATACACATGATAGATGCCGTCATATCAATAACAGCAAGGCGCTTATCTACGACCTCTTTAATAGTTACGGTATCATACTTGACAGCATCTGGATTCTTTGCCGGATCACTGTCATAAACACCGTCGATTGCCTTTGCAAGAAGGATAACGTCTGCCTCCATCTCAATAGCACGCAGTACAACACCAGTGTCAGTAGAAAAATATGGATGTCCGGTACCGCCAGCAAAGAAAACAACCTTTCCCTGTGCAAGTGCTTCATTTGCTGCATCCTTAGAGAACAGCTTTGTAAAGGTGCTGCAGGCAAATGGTGTGAAGATTTCAGTCTTCATGCCTGTGGTACGGAAGATTTCAGATACATAGATACAGTTCATAACAGTTGCTAGCATACCAATCTGGTCTGCCTTTGGTCTATCAATTGCGTTGCTGGAACGGCCTCTCCAGAAGTTTCCGCCGCCAATTACAATTGCAACCTGTACGCCTTGGTCAACTGACAGCTTTACCTGTCTTGCAACGTCCTTTACAACTTCTTCATCAAAACCAGTCTTTTTTTCACCAGCTAATGCTTCTCCGCTGAGCTTAAGCATAACTCTGCGCTGTTTTTCCATGTTTATCTCGTCCTTTCTGTGGGTTGTATCTTTGGTTATCATTTCACCTAGATACATATATCAGTATCTTACCATACAGACTTTTAAAAATCAACTAAAATATGTAGCTGTTACAGTTCACGCGTCATGCTAGATCTGGATAAATCTCATGCTTGCATGAAGATTTGACAGATCAGCA
>ERZ836829.964-NODE-964-length-22588-cov-3.159588_pt1 | contig 22588 bp, 21 predicted proteins | sample MGYA00519574_ERZ836829 | MGnify/ENA primary metagenome ERZ836829 (study PRJEB31850, sample SAMEA3708808) | human gut metagenome | biome: human gut; feature: human-associated habitat; material: faeces | place: China | collected 2014 ... | reverse complement strand
TGAAATAGCTAAATCTTTACCCTTAACAACAAAATTAAAATCTCTTTGCTTTGATTTATCTTTCCCCGTATTTTGATGATAGACAATATTAATATCCAAATCTTTTAGTAAATTTAATAATTTCTTATCTAGCCTTGAACTAAATAAATGTTTCCTGTCCTTTTGACTATGTCCAAAAAACACTTTAGTTACTTTAGCATTTTTGCAAAATTCATTAATTTGATAAGCAATATCTAAACCAAAAGCTGTTTCGATATTAGCACCTAACTTTCTAGCCAAATTAGTATTATATTGGAGTCTTTCGCGATCATCCTTACTAATTTTTGAATTATCTGGTGTTTCAACATATAAAGCAGTAAAAATTGCTTTATTTTCATGTGCTACAGCAGCAGCCATTTTAATCACATCAGGATTAGAAGTAGATGAAGAAAGACATAGTAGAATATGTTCTTGTTGATTAATCATAATATAACCTCACTCGGCTTATATTATAACACAATTTTGCTAACGCGTAATTTCTTTAATTGATTTTGCAGTGCCCATAACAATCAATGTTTCATCAGCGGCAAATACATGATTTGTTGGTGGCAAAGGAAAAATTCTCCCATTCTTTTTAGTAGCTAAGATACTAACATGGTATCTCGTCCTAACTGCCTTTTCGATAATTGTTTTATTCAACCAGCTCTCTGGAATCTTAATTTCATAAATCGCAATATCAGGTGTTAATTCTAAATAATCAAAAACATTTTTTGCTCCATATTTAATTGCTATTTTTTCAGCAATTTCTTTTCTGTCACCTGTAAGCATAACAGTGTTTTTTACACCTAATGACTTTAACTGCTTAATTGTTTCTAATGATGTTTCTTTTACTGTATCTTCTATTACGGCATATCCTAAATACTGGTTATCAACAGCAACATAAACAATAGTTCCTATTTCCCCGGTTTTTTCGTAAGGAATCTTGAACATATCCAATAATTTGCCATTGCCGGCTAAAATTTCACTACCATCTAATTCTGCCTTAATTCCTCTACCATGAATTTCTTCAATCTTAATGTCTTTCTGTCTTGCCTGAATGCCGTCAAATACGCTCTTGTCTTTGTTAATTAATTCATCCTTTAATGATTTTGCAATTGGATGATTAGAATACATTTCAGCAACAACTGCCATTTCAAGGAATTTCTTTTCGTCTACATTAGCATTAATCTTACTTACTTTGAAAACACCCTTTGTTAATGTACCTGTTTTATCAAATACTACAGTGTCACATTTTGAGATTAACTCTAAATAGTTGCTTCCCTTAACTAAAACACCTTTTGTTGAAGCGGCTCCAATTCCTGCGAAGAAACTAAGTGGAACTGAAATAACCAACGCACAAGGGCATGAAACAACTAAGAATGTAAGTGCTCTATAAATCCATGGGCTCCATACACCGTAGAAATCAGTAATGCTTGAACCTATTGTTGCCATTATAAGTGGTGGCACAATTGCCAACACAACTGCTAAACCAACAACGATTGGTGTATAAATCTTTGCAAATCTTGTTATAAATCTTTCTGTTTTTGCCTTTTTGCTACTTGCATTTTCTACTAATTCAAGAATCTTTGAAACTGTTGATTCTCCAAATACCTTAGTAACTTTAATTGTAAGAACACCGCTTACGCTTATTGAACCACTAATAACATCTTCCTGTAATCCTACTTCTCTTGGTAGGCTTTCTCCTGTAAGACTTGATGTATCAAGTGTTCCCTGACCTTCAATAATTACACCATCAAGAGGAACTTTTTCACCAGGTTTTACAATAATTGTATCTCCTACTTTTACCTTGTTAGGATCAACCTTTTCAATAGTTCCATCTTTCTTTAATATGTTTGCATAATCAGGTCTGATATCCATTAATTCTGTAATAGAATCTCTTGACTTATCTACTGCATAATCCTGAAACAATTCCCCAACCATGTAGAACAACATAACGGCGCAGGCTTCAGGATATTCGCCTACAATAAATGCACCTAAACTTGCAACTGACATAAGGAACTGTTCATCTAGTGCCTTGCCCTTAAATAAGTTTTTAATGGCATTTAAAACAATGTCCCTTGCTGTAACTAAGTAAATAAGTAAAAATACTACTAATTCTATGTTTTCCATTGTTGTATCACTAAATGACTTAAATAGTCCCGGTATATGGAAAACCACAAAAGCCACAAGGAATACTGCAACTCCCGCTATTGTTTTATTCTTTTCAATTTCTACACCATCTTCACAGCAATCACATCCATGTCCATGACTGTGTCCATGTTCATGTCCGCAACAGCAGCCATCGTGGTCGTGGTCATGGTCGTTTCCACAGCAATCATCGTGGTCGTGATTATGTTCATACTCATGGTCGTTTCCACAGCAATCATCGTGGTCGTGATGATGCTCATGATCATGTCCATGTCCTGCAGTATCGTCATGATGCATCATTTTTCTGTTTTTTATATTTTCCTGCAATCTCATCTCTTTTCCTCCTTGAAAATATGTATTGCCCACTCCCTTTGGTCAGCGGCATTTTATTAAAAGAATAACTATTCCATTACATGCTCTAATCCACCATTTAAAATCGATTGGATATGGTCGTCATCTAATGAGTAATATATAGTCTTTCCTTCTTTTCTGTACTTAACCAATCTCATCTGCTTTAAAATTCTTAGCTGATGAGATACAGCCGATTGAGTAAGTCCCAATCCCTGCCACAAATCACACACACATAATTCTTTGTTAGATAATGCGTATAGGATTTTAATTCTTGTTGAATCTGCAAACACCTTGAAAAATTCTGCCAAATCACATAAAGTTCCTTCATCCAGCATATTATGATCTAAGTGTTCTATATCTTCTGCATGTTTCTTATTACAACAGTGGTCTATTTCTTCTTTCACTTCTACATCTAATTTGTCTTCTTTTTTCATATATCTTCCTTTCTTTTGCAAACATATGAATGATTGTTCATATGTTTATGATACTCGTTTATATTTTATCTGTCAATACATATTTTTAATTATTGCAAATTCTCAACATTCCATATTATAGATTCTAAATATATGTCATTTTATCAGCTTATTTTCATATATACTTAAATTTTCTTTATTAGTTTCAAAACAATCTCCAATTAAACAAAAAGAAACATTCCCATTGCATTTTCAGCAATAAGAATGTTTCTCGTTAATCTGATTCTCAATTATTTTATTTAACTACTAATTTATCACCTTCCACGTCAAATACAATTGTATCTCCAAGGCTTACCTTTCCTTCAAGGATTACTTTTGCTGCTAATGATTCAACATTCTTCTGCAAATATCTCTTTAAAGGTCTTGCGCCATATACCGGATCATAGCCGTTATCAGCAACGTACTTTTTAGCTGCCGGTGTCAGGCTAATCTTTAATTCTTTATCAGCTAAACGTTCATTTAAATTATTAATAATTAAATCAACAATTCCACCAATATTTTCTCTTGTAAGTGGCTTAAACATTACTATTTCATCTAGTCTGTTTAAGAATTCAGGTCTGAAATGACCTCTTAAGTCATTCATTACAAGTTCCTGATTTTCTTCTTTAATATTACCCTGGTCGTCAATGCCATCAAGCAAATATGGTGAACCAATGTTAGAAGTCATTATTAAAATTGTATTCTTAAAATCTACAGTTCTACCCTGTGAGTCTGTAATACGACCATCATCTAAAACCTGTAAAAGTACATTAAATACATCAGGATGTGCTTTTTCAACCTCATCAAACAACACAACTGAATATGGTTTTCTTCTAACTGCCTCTGTCAGCTGACCACCTTCATCATAGCCAACATATCCCGGAGGCGCTCCTATTAATCTTGACACACTGTATTTCTCCATATATTCACTCATATCTATTCTGACAATATTACTTTCATCATCAAACATGTTCTCAGCCAATGCTTTTGCAAGCTCTGTTTTACCAACACCAGTAGGTCCAAGGAATAAAAATGAACCAATTGGTTTTGTTGGGTCTTTAATTCCTGCTTTAGAACGTATAATTGCCTCTGTAATTTTTGTTACAGCCTCGTCCTGACCTATAACTCTCTTGTGAAGCTGTTTGTCAAGATGTAATGTTTTATTTCGTTCTGTCTCTGTTAATTTTGCAACAGGGATACCTGTCCAACGGGAAATAATTCTTGAAATTTCTTCATCAGTTACACTTTCCCTTACAAGTGACAAATCTTTATTTTTAACATTTGCTTCCTCTTCTTCTAACTGTTTCTGAAGTTCAGGTAAAGTACCATACTGTAACTGAGCTGCCTTATCCAAATTGTATTCGTTTTGAGCCATCTCAATCTCTTTTTTAACTGATTCAACTTTTTCTCTTAACTCCTGCAATCTGTTTACAGAATTCTTTTCATTTTCCCATTTTGCCTTTTTATTGTTAAAATCATCTCTTAACTCTGCAAGTTCTTTTTGAAGTTCTTCTAATCTTTCTTTGCTTAGATTATCTGTTTCCTTCTTAAGGGCAGCTTCCTCAATTTCTAACTGCATTACTTTACGTCTTAATTCATCAACCTCTGTTGGCATTGAATCCATTTCAGTTTTAATAAGGGCACACGCCTCATCTACTAAGTCAATTGCCTTATCAGGTAAAAATCTGTCCGTAATGTATCTGTCAGATAAAGTTGCTGCACTAACTAAGGCACCATCAGTAATTTTTACACCATGGAAAACTTCATATCTTTCTTTTAATCCACGAAGAATTGAAATTGTGTCTTCAACTGTTGGTTCATTAACCATAACAGGTTGGAAACGTCTTTCCAAAGCTTTATCCTTTTCAATATACTGACGATATTCATCTAAAGTTGTTGCGCCGATGCAATGCAATTCACCTCTTGCAAGCATAGGTTTTAACATATTGCCTGCGTCCATTGCACCATCAGTTTTTCCAGCACCTACTATTGTGTGAAGCTCATCAATAAATAAAATGATTTCACCTTCACTATTTTTAACATCTTCAAGGACAGCCTTTAATCTTTCCTCAAATTCACCTCTGTACTTTGCACCTGCAACCAAGGCTCCCAAATCAAGGGCAAAAATCTTTTTGTCCTTTAAGCCGTCAGGCACATCACCTTTAACAATTCGCTGTGCCAAGCCTTCAACTGCTGCTGTTTTACCAACACCGGGTTCACCAATAAGTACAGGATTGTTCTTTGTTTTTCTTGAAAGAATTCTGATTACATTTCTTATTTCAGAATCACGTCCAATTACAGGATCAAGTTTCTGATTTCTTGCTTTTTCAACTAAATCCTCGCCATACTTTGATAAAGCATCGTATGTGCCTTCAGGATTATCTGATGTAACTCTTATATTACCTCTTACCTGTTCCAAAACACCTAAGAATCTCTCTCTTGTAATTCCATATTCTCTAAAAATTTCCTTAACTTCTTTGTTTGGTTTCTTAATAAGCATTAAGAATAAATGTTCAACTGAAACATATTCATCACCCATTCTTTTTGCTTCATCTTCTGCATTAATCAATACATCATTTAAAGCCTGACTCATGTACATGTTTCCGCCCTGAACTTTTGTACGTTTTTCAATCGCCTGCTCAATTCTATTTTTAAAGTGTTCAGGCTGAATTTCCATTTTTTCAATAAGTTTAAGAATTAAACTATCTTCTAAATTCACTAACGCATATATTAAATGTTCCTGATCAATTTCCTGGTTACCATACTGATTTGCTATCTTTTCAGTATTCTGTATGGCCTCAATTGATTTTTGTGTAAACTTACTTATGTTCATACAACCTACCTCCTTATATAATTATGAAATGCCTTCCCGTTTTGTTCAGTGGCATTCCATACTTATTATAGTCCATTTCTTGAACTATTTATTAATATACAACTTATTTTTTATAAATCATTATTCATAAATTTAATATTTTGTTACTTTTTTGTTATGTAAAAATGTCTGAACACACCCGGTATTCAGACATTCTTAATTTATGTTATTTAATTATTTTTTCCAGTCTTCACCCATTTCAGAATCTATTTTTTCAAAAATAATTTCCTTAATTACAGTATTTACCGGCTTACCTTTATGGTCGCAATATGCCTTAAGTCGACTATACTGGGGTATTTGCATATCAAGAGGTATTCTCTTTAACTTCTTCATGTATTTAAGAGTTGCTCTTTTACTTGCTTCTGTGTACGGCATATTTCCTCCTTAATTGTGTTTTATAAATAATGTTCTAATACAACCTTAACTCCTATAAGAATCAAAATTATACCACCTACTATTTCAGCTTTGGTTTTATATTTTGAACCAAATACGTTTCCAATAAAAACTCCTATTATTGAAATAATAAAAGTTGTAATTCCTATTAATGTAACTGACAGCCAAATGGATAAGTGAAGTTGACTTCCCATTGTACCAAATGTTATTCCAACTGCCAATGCATCAATGCTTGTTGCAACTGCCAGTCCAAAAAGTTCTTTAATCTCTACAACCTGTTTCCCATCATTTTTCTCCTCTTCATTTCCCACTGATTCTCTTATCATGTTTGCACCGATAATTGTTAAAAGTACAAATGTTACCCAATGACTATACGCATTAATGTATTCAACAAACTTTGAACTTAACACATAACCAATGGTGGGCATAATAGCCTGAAATATTCCAAAAAACCAAGCAATCATCAGGCACTGTTTTAGGTCTACAACTTTCATTTTAAGTCCTTTACATATAGACACTGCAAAGGCATCCATGGAAAGTCCTATTCCAATAAATAAGATATCAATAACTCCCATAACTTCTCCTGAATATACTTTTTATTTAACTATTTCTTCTAACGCCTTAAAAAGCCTGTCCATCTCGTCATCAGTTCCAATAGTTATTCTAAGATAATTATCTATACGTGGTTTATTAAAATATCTCACATATATTTTCTTTTCTTTTAGTTTTTCAAAAATTATCTTTGCACTAACATTTTTATGTTTTGCAAATATGAAATTCGCCTGAGAGTCAGCAAATTCAAAGCCCAAATCTGCTAATTTTTCCTTAGCGTTTTCTCTTGTTTTTATAATCTTGCCTACAATTTTCTTAAAATATTCATCATCCTTAATTGCAGCCACACCGGCAGCAATGCTTGGCATGTTCATTGTATATGAATTGTAAGAGAATTTAACAGCTTTCATTGCACTTATTAAAGCTTCATTTCCAATTGCATAGCCTATTCTCATTCCTGCCATTGCTCTTGATTTTGAATATGTTCTAACTACAAGAAGATTATTATATTTGTTTACTAAATCAAGGGCTGTAACTTTGCCGAAATCAGCATAAGCTTCATCAACAATTACAACAACATCCTGATTATTTTTTATTATTTCTTCTATGGAATCTAAAGAGATTTCAATTGATGTTGGTGCATTTGGATTTGGGAAAATCACTCCACCATTTGGTTCGAAATAATCCTCAACTTTTATATTAAAGTTATCATCCAACTTCTTTGTTTCATATTTAATCTTAAACAAATCAGCCCACACATCATAAAAAGAATATGTAATATCTGGGAATAATATGGGTTTATCAGAATTAAAAAATGTAAGGAAAGCCATTCCTATTACATCATCTGAACCTACTCCAACGAAAACCTGATTGCTGTTTACATTGTAGTATTCTGCAATTGCATCTACTAACTTTGTAGCATCAGGATCAGGATATAATCTTAATTTATCCTTGTTCATGTTTTCCAATGCTTCCACAACTTTAGGTGATGGTGGATAAGGACACTCATTTGTATTCAACTTAATTACGTCATCAACCTTTGGCTGTTCTCCCGGTGTGTACGGTGTTACCTTTCTAACATTTTTTTCCCAAACGTTCATCTTTCCTCCTAAATACCAGCCATGCAATTACCATTATAAAAACTGCAGCTGTAAATCCTCCTAAAGTGTCAATAAATACATCCCTTAATCCAGGACTTCTTCCATCAACAAATCCCTGATGAAACTCATCAGTAGCCGCATATACCAATGAAATTGCTGTTGGTATTAATATAAATATTTTCTTTTTTATTTTTCTTATTGATTCAAATGTAAGTAAAAAACCTGACCATAAAAGTGATAATATTCCATATTCACCAAAATGCCCTGTCTTTCTCACAAAAAAACTAACCTGATTAAAATACTCCTGCTGCCTGTCCTTAGATAACATATTGCAGTCTTTTTTTATAAGTCTTATTATCTTAATTGTAATCCCATCACTATAAGACTGGGACTGTTGACCATTTGCAGCTGAAAAATCAAATATAGTCATCATCCAGCAAACTATAAGAGCAATAAGAATAATTCTTACTGCCCATAGTGTTCTTTTCTTATTCATTTATACCGCATGACCTTTTTTCTTAATCACATCAATAACCTGGTCTACATACTTCTCTGCAAGTAAGTCTGATTTTGCTTCAACCATTACTCTGATAACAGGTTCTGTACCACTTTCTCTTAAAAGAATTCTTCCATCGTTACCAAGTGCCTCTGCAACCTTGTTTACTTCTGCCTGTACATCCTCATCTGCTCTTGCTTCAGGTTTGCTGATAACCTTAATATTCTTTAAGCACTGTGGATAAATTGTAACAGGACTTGTAAGTTCTGACATTTTCTTCTTAGATGAAATCATAACTTCCATTAACTTAATTGAAGTTAAAATACCATCACCTGTTGTAGCATGTTTACTAAAAATAATGTGGCCTGACTGTTCTCCGCCAAGTCTGTAGTCATTATTTCTCATACATTCATATACATACTTATCTCCAACATCTGTCTTTTCATAATTAATTCCCACTGCATCAAATGCCTTATATAAACCAATGTTAGACATAATTGTTGTAACAACTGTGTTATTATCAAGTTCTCCGTTTTGTTTTAAATAAACTCCGGCAACATATAAAATCAAGTCACCGTCAACTAAATTACCATTCTCATCTACACACAAACATCTGTCTGCATCACCATCATATGCAAAACCTACGTCTAAATGATTCTCCTTTACATATTTCTGTAAAACTTCAATATGTGTTGAACCACAATCCATATTAATGTTTGTTCCATTTGGCTCATTGTTAATTACATGAGTTTCTGCGCCTAATGCATCAAAAACACCTTTGGCAATTGATGATGCACTACCGTTAGAACAGTCAAGTCCAACCTTTATGTTTCTGTATGAATGTTTTGCAAGAGTCATTAAATAACCCATATATCTGTTTCTTCCCGCAAAGTAGTCAACTGTTCTACCAATCTTATCACCTGTTGCATATGGTATAGAATCGAAATCATCATCAAGATATTTTTCTACCTCATCAATAACTTCCTGTTCCATTTTTTCGCCCTTACCATTAATAAGTTTGATTCCGTTATCATAGAAAGGATTGTGACTTGCAGAAATCATAATTCCACAGTCGAAGTTTTCTGTCTTAACAACGTATGAAACACTAGGTGTTGTTGTTACGTGTAAAAGGTATACGTCGGCTCCTGTTGATGTTAAACCTGCTGATAAAGCATCTTCAAACATGTAACTGCTTCTTCTTGTATCTTTTCCAATGGCTACAGAACATTTATGAAATCTTCCATAGTACCATCCAATAAATCTTCCTACTTTAAATGCATGCATTGCTGTGAGGTTCACATTTGCTTCCCCTCTAAATCCATCTGTTCCAAAATATTTTCCCATTTGTAATTCCTCCATCAGAATTTTATCCTTTCAATTATATAATATTAACTATTTATTTACAATGTTTTGAATAGTTTTTATGACCATATATATTATTTTGTATTTTTATGTCGCTAAAAGTCGATGAAAATTTTCCACAAATTTCACTTTAAATGCTATAATCTTGTGGAGGGTAATTACATATAACTTTTGGGGGAAGGTGATAGTGTGAATTTTGCCGAAGATACGTCTTTATTACAAGAAACAATGAAGTTGCAACAGGAAGTTGATAATTTGAAAAAAGAACTTTTTTTCGAAAAGCAACAACACAAACATTGGGAGGAGCTTGCAATGTTATTCCACGATGCCCTATGGGAGCAACTTACAACTACAGCTAAAGTAACAACGAAATATACATAAACAGCTCCAAAAAAGTCCGACACTTTTTATGTCGGACTTTTTTTGTCTAAATATTTTTCACATGTAATATCTTATCTTTTATTATTATCTCTTTATTGCACACTTCCAGTGCAGCCTCTTTATGTGTTATTATTATAACCGTTTTCTCAGTTAATTTCTTTATTTCTTTTAGAACTTCTTTTTCTGTTTCAATGTCTAATGCTGATGTTGCTTCATCTAACAGAAGTATCGGTGCGTCGCTGATTAACGCTCTTGCTATTGCAAATCTTTGTGCCTGCCCTTCTGAAATGCCTAATCCCTTTTCGCCTATAACTGTATCCAATCCCTTAGGAAGTTTGTCCACAAAATCCTTTACACAGCTAATTTTTAAAGCTTCTTCCACCTCATCTTGTGTAGCCTTGTTGTTTGCTAACATTATATTCTCACGCAAAGTTCCACTAAACAGGTAGTTTCCCTGTGGCACATAAGAGAACAACGGTCTTGTTTTAGGGCTTATTTCCATTACACTATTATCATCAAATTCTAAAACAACGGAACCTTCTGTTGGCTTAAAAACACCTAGAAGTATTTGCATTAATGTACTTTTTCCAATTCCTGATATGCCCCTGATGGCAACGAAATCTCCTTTTGCGATCCTACCATTGCCACTTTCTATAATAGCAGATCTACCGTAACTAAATGAAATATTATTAATGTTTATTTCTTTTAATTTATTATAAATTTCCTGCGTGTCTATCTTTGTTTCTTCCACATCTTCACTTGGAATTTTTTCAATTTCCTGTATTCTTTCAGCTGAGGCTATCATTGAGTAATACTGTGGTACGACTTTCGTAATATTTACAAAAGGTGTCTGCACCTGTGAAATCAACTGTAGCACCGCCGCAAGAGTTCCATAGGTCATCAACCCCATGCTAACTTTCATGGCACACCATATTAAGCCTAATAAATAACCACCGTTAAATACAAAGGAAAAGCCTGTGTTTGCCAGTATGCTTATGGTACGTCTTTTCATTTTTATATTGTAATTTTCCTGCTGTAAAATTCTACCATTTGCTTCAAACTGTTCTTCTACGCCAAAAGTTTTAACAACTAATATACTCTCAATTGTCTCTTGAAAAAAAGACCTTACAGTGCCATCAGTTTCCTGAACTCTCTTGTGAAGATTTTTTAATTTTCCTCTAAAAAATAAAGTAACCACAAAGATTATTATGCCTGCTATTAAAAATACCAGTGTAAATTTCCAATCAAAAATAATTAAAATAACAAAAGCGCCCATAAACTGTGCTGCAAAATATAAAAACTGTGGGACAATATTTGCTATTCCCCCAGCCACAATTGCCACATCACCTGTTAATCTGTTCATTAGTTCGCCACTATGATAAACATTTATTTTGTCATATTCCTTGCTGATAATGTTTGCGAATAGGCTTTCTCTCATACTCATTTCCAATTTTGCCTGAATTTTCACAGACAGACTTTGTGCAAAAATTCTTAATATCATTCTTCCAGCTATTATACCGAAAATTATAATGCCATAAATAATAATTAAATTTCTGTAATGCACAAATTCTACATTCGTCTTTGACGTAGCTGCTTTTTGAGCGGCATCTATTGCGAACTTACTTGCCAATGCTAATATAGTGCCAATCAAAGCCAACACTATATTAGAAACACTTAGTGCAATAATCCATGGCATTTGCTTTTTACTATTTTTTATTGTCCATTTTAACCCTGAATTTTTATTCATATTATCTCTGTTACTCATTTCATTTATCGTTTTAATCGTCTTTTCTTAATGTTTTTATTTTGGACAGAATTCTTCTACCCTTCCTATAACATTTTCTAAGCAGAACCGTTTTAACCCATATAATGCTGTAAATTTTGTATAAAATATTAGCTGTTGTATATTCTTTTCCATTTCTTTTAAATCCCACAACCACAGCAATTATGTTATCTTTTGATATGCCATACTCATTAACTACCTGATTATCTCCCCTTATTTTATAGCTGTCTTTTTGTACTTTAACAATTCTATGTAAAATATACTGACCGTTATTTCTTCTATAAAATACAATATTGTATTTTTTCAATGTAAATTCCGGTGTTGCCAAAATAACCGTATCCACATTGTCCCGAAACAAAGGTAACATACTTGTTCCTCTTGGCGTAAAACTAACCTTGCCGCCTGATTTAAGCTGTTCTTCAATAATGGGAACTATATCTTCTATTTGAACTATTTTATTCAAACAAATTCTCCTTCTTTACCTTCTCAATAAATTCTTCAACGTCATTTTTTGCAGTATCTGCATCAATTTCGTACTGACTCATTAATTGCTCAATTAACTGCTCCTTTGTTGTTCCCTCTATCATTTTCTCAAACAAAAACGCGCCTGTTTCATTTAAACTCATCATGCCATTAAAATCTATTGTTGCCTCACCTACAGGCACAACAACATTGTTCCCGGCAACATTTCTTAAAATAAATCCCTGTTTTATTTTCATCCTAGCCTCCGTAATTTTGATTGTATTATAAGCCATTTCCACTGCACTATCTGATATGTCACAGCCCATTTTGTATATGGGATTTTCCGTTAATACCTGTTCTAAAGTTTTTAACACTAACTCGACGTTTTCAACTTTTTTGAAACTTTTTACTGTCTGATTATAGAATAACGGAATTGCTTCTTTTACCTGCAATGGCTCTATATAATTTGTCTTGGACCTCTCCAAAAAAACTATCCCACCAAGAAGTTCTTTTTTATTTGCATTAATGTCATATTTACCACTCCATGGTGTTCCATAAACGTACCAACTGTCATTTTCTTTTTTCAACACCGGTTTGTCATCATTAATTATATAAGCTTTATCTTTAAAATGTTCCAACCACAGCCCTGTATGAGTTGATTTCCCGGTGCCGCTATTTGCCGAAAACAAATATGCATATCCATCCACAACCACACCTGATGAATGAAGCATACACCCATTGTATTTTAACAATTTATGATAAAAATAACTTCCTGTATATATATACTCTATGGCTTCACAGTTTAAATAAGGCATATATTCGTCATAGATTTTTTCATAGGTCTCATTACCCAAGTCTATGACAATGTCAGCCTCCTTTTCATCCCAACTCTCATCTTTAGCAATATATTTTTCTGCTCTTTTGTATGTTTCTTCATAATAAGTTGTCATTAAAACTTTCAACCCGGCTATATTATATTTTTCTTTTCGAACTATTCTGTTGTTTTGTTCTTTCATTATAAAATCAATACCTTTTATTTATTTCCCAACTGCCAAAACGCAACTGCACTTGCCGCCGCAACATTTAACGAATCCACGCCGTTAGACATTGGTATGCACACTGTATAGTCACTTCCATTTATTGTTTCTTCTGTAAGACCTTCCCCTTCAGTGCCAAGAATTATTGCAAGCCTATCTTCATTCATTAAAGCATCATTATCAATATTTACACTTTCTTCCTTTAAAGCCATTGCTGCCGTCTTAAAGCCTAATTGGTGTAAAATTTCGTTAATGTTTTTCTTCTTAGTGTCGGCAATTGTCCATTTTATCTGAAAAACCGTCCCCATGCTTACTCTTATTGCTCTTCTGTACAGAGGATTGCTGCAAGTTGATGTAAGTATTACTCCATCAATATTTAAAGCTGCCGCCGACCGAAAAATTGCCCCCACATTTGTTGGATTTACCACGTCTTCAAGCACAGCTATTCTTTTTGCATTATAGCAAACCTCACTTACCGTAGGAAGTTCTTTTCTCTTCATTGCACAAAGCATTCCTCTGGTCAGCTTGAAGCCTGTTAGGTTAGTAAGTAAATCAAACTCTCCTGTATAAATTGGTACATCCCCTAATCTCTTTATGATTTCCTGACTTTGTGTTTCAATATGTTTCTTTTCAATTAAAGCAGACACAGGCTTGTAACCACTATCCAATGCTCTCTCAATAACTTTTGGGCTTTCAGCAATAAAAATCCCACCATTAGGTGCATATAAATTTAATAATCTGCTCTCTGAAAATCTTCCGTATATATCTAATTCTTCACTGTTTAAATCCTGTATTTCAATAATATTTGGCATATTCTTCCTTTTCTGAAATACTAAAAAAGCTTTTTTAACTACAGAGTCAAAAATTTTTATTTTACCTTTGTCTGCATATAAGCAGGCAAATAACCTTCTAATCTCTTTCGTTTAAAAATAATTCACTTTAGTATTTTCACAAATTTTACATATTTAAATTATAACCTAAGAATAATAAGTAAACAATTGCAAATCCAGTTTTTTTACAATATAATTAAATAGTTAGAGTTTTTTACAATGAGGTTACTATGAATAAGGAAATTATTAGAATTGAGTTTGCAGAAATTGCAAAACCTATAATTGAAAATGAAAAAGTAAAAAGAATGGATAAATACATTCAACATGGCGACACTTCAACTTTAGATCATTGTGTAGCTGTTGCCTACGTTAGTTTTTACATTGCAAAGAAAATGCATTTAAGATGCGACTATAACAGTTTAATTCGTGGTGCACTGCTACACGATTATTTTCTTTATGATTGGCACGTGGCAGACGATTCCCACAAATGGCATGGTTTTAGTCACGCGCAAACAGCCTTAAATAATGCAAGTAAAGATTTTGAATTAACAAACATTGAAATGGACATTATTGCCAAGCATATGTTTCCATTAAACATTAAGCCACCAAAATACAGAGAAAGCTACATTGTAAGTCTGGCAGACAAGATTTGTTCATCCTACGAAACAATATTAGGCACACCATGCTATTCAGTATAGAAAATTATGTTATTTGCTTTTCACAATAAAAAATAGCTACAGTTAGAACAAGGTGTATTTCTAACTGTAGCTATTTTTACTGGGAAAGATAAATTATTCGATCCACTTTATTCATCTTCTACTTGTGCTAATTTTGCAGCCTGATCTGCTGCTACGCAATTATCGATGATTTCATCTAAGTCACCATTCATAATGTTTTCAAGTCTATGTGTAGTAAATTTAATTCTGTGATCTGTTACACGTCCCTGTGGGAAATTGTATGTTCTGATTTTTTCAGAACGGTCTCCTGTACCAATTTGGCTTCTTCTTGCTTCAGACTCTGCGTCCTGTTTCTTCTGACATTCTAATTCGTAAAGTCTAGCACGAAGTACCTTTAAAGCTTTATCCTTATTCTTTAACTGTGATTTTTCATCCTGACATGAAATTACAATTCCTGTTGGTATATGTGTAAGTCTTACAGCAGAGTCTGTTGTATTGACACACTGTCCACCGTTACCTGATGCTCTAAATACATCAAAACGGCAATCGTTCATATCTATTTCTACGTCAACTTCTTCTGCTTCAGGCATAATTGCAACTGTTGCAGTTGATGTATGAATACGACCGCCTGATTCAGTAACAGGTATACGCTGTACACGATGTACACCACTTTCATATTTTAATCTTGAGTAAGCTCCCTGACCGTTAATCATAAATACAACTTCCTTGAAACCTCCAAGACCATTTTCATTTACAGAAATCATTTCTGTTTTCCACTTCTGGCTTTCAGCGTACATACAATACATTCTGTATAATTCAGCGGCAAATAAAGCAGCTTCATCACCACCTGCACCACCTCTGATTTCAACAATAACGTTTTTGTCATCATTTTCATCTTTAGGTAAAAGAAGAATTTTCAACTGGTCTTCCATTTCCGGAATAGATGCCTTTGCTTCGTTTAATTCTTCCTTTGCAAGTTCTCTCATATCTTCATCTGATTCTTCATCAAGAATTGCAAGGCTGTCTTCAATAGTTTGCTTAGCTTCTTTATATTTCTTGTACAATTCAACAATAGGAGCCAAGTCGCTTTGTTCTTTCATAAGTTTTCTAAAATTTGACTGATCACTAACAACGTTAGGATCATTTAACTGTTCTAATATTTCGTCATATCTTTCAAGTATACCATCTAATTTATCAAACATTTTTATTCCTTTCCGGCAACAACCATACGGTCAAGCCCCGATAAATCTTTAAAAACTTTTATATTTGTAAATCCATTGTTTTTTAGCAAATCAGGAACTGTTTTTCCCTGGTCATATCCAATCTCCAGAAAAAGCATTCCTTTTTCCCTTAAGTATTCTACAGCATTTTCGCTAATAATTCTATAAAATTTTAATCCGTCATCACTTCCATCTAACGCAAGAAGTGGATCATGCTCCTTTACTTCCTGTTCTAATTCCACAACATCTTTAGTTGGAATGTACGGTGGATTGGAAACAATTACGTCATATTTTCCTTCTATGTTTGAAAACATATCACTCTTTGTGAATTCAACATTTGCATGATTTAAGGCGTTGTTTTTTACAGCAACCTCTAAGGCATCTTTTGAAATATCTGCTCCAACAACTGATGCCTTGTCACACAATTTATCAACAGCTATTGCTATACAACCTGAGCCTGTACACATATCAAGAACTTTCATTTCATTATTACCTATAAAATCAGTAACTTTTTCAACCAAAAGTTCTGTTTCAGGTCTTGGGATTAAAACATTCTCATTAACCAAAATCTTATAATCCAAAAACTGCTGATACCCAATAATATGCTGTAAAGGTATATGCTCTGCTCTTTTATTAACAGCTTCTTTGTATTTTGCTGCTAATTCTTCATTAACAGTAATACCCATATTCATATAATAATTTTGTTTTTTTACATTTAATATGTCCTCTGATAAAAGCCAACTGTCAACCGTTGCATCTGCTATGTTTGCTTTCTCTAACTGTTGTATGGCATCTTTTATCAGTTCAATAACTAAAACTTCCAATTATATCCTGAACCTGTTTTAACTTTCTTTTCTTCCTGCTGATTATTAACTCCCTGATTGTATGTTTCAAAGTCATTATCTCCAATGTTATCCCTTTCAGGATTCACAGAATTATCAACATATGTTCTCTTTAATGCATTATCTATTGACATATTTAACACTCTATCAACATCCGGATTAATATCCGCTATATTTTCTTTTGAAACCTGCTTTCTAACTTTTCTTGGTCTTCTTGCAGCAATTCCATTATCAATTAAATACTGTTCCCAATCAAATACAGCTTCAACAGCCTCAATGGCAACTTCTATCATGTCGTCAGTAGGCTCTTTTGTTGTTATTTTCTGCATCCAAAGGCCCGGCATGCTTAAAGCATTGATGATTTTGTTATCAGATGTACCTGCTTTTCTAATGAACTCATAAGACATGCCTGCTATTACAGGCACCATCAGAATTCTAAGAAAATATCTTAACCAAACAACATCTGTTCTTATAATCATAAAAAACATAATACTAATAACCAAAACAATTAAAAGAAAACTTGTACCACATCTTTTGTGAAAACGTGAACTTTTTCTTACATTATTGACTGTTAGTATATGACCGTTCTCAATACAGTTAATACATTTATGCTCTGCTCCATGATACATGAACGTTCTCTTAATATCCTTCATTAAAGAAATTAATAATAAATATCCTATGAAAATAAGAATCTTTACCACGCCTTCAATAGCCGGCACGTAAGAAGTTTTAACCCATGGAATACATTTCTCCATTAAGTCAGCAATAAATAATGGCAAAACCATAAATAAAGCTACTGCAATTATAACGGAAAACGCCACTGTAAGTCCCATTATAACTTTTTCAGCTTTATCACCAACTTTTCCTAAAAGCCATTTTTCAATTTGTCCCGGTTCCTCGTCAAAGTTTTCATCATCATCAAAAAACTGTGCGGAATATGTTAGTGTCTTGATTCCCAATACTAAAGAATCCAAAAAACTAAAAATTCCTCTGATGAATGGTAATTGAAATTTCTTACTCTTTCCTGTTACACCTTTATATTCCTGTGTATCTACAATTATGGAACCGTCTGACTGTCTTACTGCCACAGCATAGTGTTCCTTATTTCTCATCATAATCCCTTCCATGACAGCCTGACCGCCAATGCCGGAAGAGCCTAGTTTGTTATTTCTCATATATAATTCACCTTTTGTAACAAAAATTTATCTAATTACGAAAATAGGTTGAGAATTGCTTCTCAACCTGTTATCCTTAAAAATTATTTGATACCATATTTCTTGTTGAACTTATCAATTCTACCACGAGCTGAAATAGCTTTCTGCTGTCCTGTGTAGAATGGATGACATGCTGAACAAATTTCAACATGAAGCTCTGGTTTTGTTGAACCTGTTACGAATGTGTTACCACAGTTACATGTAACGGTTGCTTCCTGGTAATCTGGATGGATTCCTTCTCTCATTACATTCACCTCTTTGAATTATTTTTTATGCATATTGGCAACGCCAATCCGTTTTTACTCAATAGCCTAGCCATTATAACATAGCATTTCATAGTTTACAACCCTTTTATCAAAAAGATTTCATTTTTTTATAAAAAACCTTATCTTCTGCTATGGCTTACTCGAATTTTGGCGATTTGCTTAATAAAGTCATCATTATTTTTGGTTCTGGCAAATAAATTTAGAATCTGCTCTACTGCATCTTCTTTTCTCATGCCGTTCATTTCTTTTCTTATTATATATGAAGCACCTAATTCGTCATTGCTTAACAATAAATCTTCACGTCTTGTTCCTGACTGTGCAATATCAATTGCAGGGAATATTCTCTTCTCTGATAATTTTCTGTCAAGTACAAGTTCCATGTTACCTGTTCCTTTAAATTCTTCATATACTACGTCATCCATTTTACTTCCTGTATTAACTAACGCAGTTGCAAGAATTGTAAGACTGCCACCTTCTCTCATATTTCTGGCTGCACCGAAAAATCTTTTTGGCATGTGAAGTGCTGCCGGATCCAAACCACCTGATAAAGTTCTTCCACTTGGTGGAACAGTCATGTTATAGGCTCTTGCAAGTCTTGTAATACTGTCTAAAAGAATAATTACATCTTTCCCATGTTCTACTAATCTTTTAGCTCTCTCTATTACCATTTCTGAAACTCTCTTGTGGTGTTCCGGTAATTCATCGAATGTTGAATAAATAACATCAACATTGTCACCTCTGATTGCTTCCTTAATATCTGTTACTTCTTCCGGACGTTCATCTATTAAAAGAATTATGATTTCCATTTCGGGATTATTTTTTAATACAGCTTTTGCTGTTTCTTTAAGTAATGTTGTTTTACCTGCCTTTGGTGGGGCAACTATCATTCCTCTTTGTCCTTTTCCAATAGGGCTTACCAAATCCACAACTCTCATTGCTGTACTGTGACCATCTGTTTCTAAGTGTAATCTTTCATTTGGAAAAATCGGTGTAAGATCTTCAAAATTAGGGCGGTTAATTACTTTATCTAGTGGTTCGTCATTAACCTTTTCTAAATAATATAAAGCACCGAATTTTTCATTTTCTCTTTTTTCTCTAACTCTACCTGTTACATAATCTCCTGTTTTAAGTCTGAATCTTTTAATCTGAGATGGTGCAACGTAAACGTCATTATCTCCCGGTAGAAAGTTATCACATCTTATAAAGCCGAATCCATCAGGCATAACTTCCAAAATACCTGTTCTCATTTTGCCTTGTTCATTTGGAATTTCATCTTTATGTTCTATCTGTTCCTCCTTTGACTTATGAACAACTCTTCTTCTAACTCTATGTTCTCCCGTACCATATTCTGCTGTAGGATGAGATTTTCCACTTTCTTTTTCTATATTCTTTTCATTATTATCGTCACTCTGTATTGCTTCACTGTTTGTGGCTGTTTCTGCTTCACTTTTTTCAACTGTTTCCGGTTCACTGCTTGAAGCTTCTTTTTCTTTTCTCTGTGTAACTTCTAAAATCATGTCAACTAACTGTTGTTTTCTTAATGTTGTAACAGATTTTATGCCATTTTCTTTTGCAATTTTTCTTAACTCTCCCACTGGTAATGATTGCAATTTTTCTCTCATTTTACTAATAATCTCCTTTCACAAACAGAGCCAAATTTTCTGTCCGTAGTAAATAAATTGATTTTCATATTGTAAATATAAAAAGTAATATTGATTTATAATTCACATGGGATTCACTAGGGGACTTCCCTAAAGACTTTTTAAATTCATTAGATACATATTCTAACACACACCACCAAAAAATCATAGTGTTAATTTTTAAATTATGGTATACTTATCTGAGTTGTGTAGTTTCATAACACGTAAAATTAAATATATATGGAGGTTTATCATGACAACTAATGAAAAAGCATTAAAATTGCATGAAGAATTAAATGGAAAATTAAGCACAGAAGCTAAATGTCACGTAAAAACCCGCGAAGATTTATCTTTAGCTTATACACCGGGTGTTGCAGAACCTTGCAGAAAAATCGCTGCAAACCCTGATGATGTTTACAAATATACATGGAAAGCAAACACTGTAGCTGTTGTATCTGACGGCAGCGCAGTTCTTGGTCTTGGAAATATTGGTCCTGAAGCAGCAATGCCTGTTATGGAAGGAAAAGCTGTTTTATTTAAGGAATTTGGTGGTGTAAATGCCGTTCCTATTTGCCTTGACACACAGGATCCTGATGAAATTGTCGACACAGTCGCAAGAATTGCTCCCGGCTTTGGTGGCATTAACTTAGAAGACATTTCAGCTCCAAGATGTTTTGAAATAGAAAGCAAACTTAAGGAAAAACTTGATATACCTGTTTTCCACGATGATCAGCATGGTACTGCTATCGTTGTTTTAGCAGGAATTATTAATGCTCTTAAGGTTGTTGGAAAAGAAAAGGAAAACTGCAAGGTTGTAATTAATGGCGACGGTTCTGCAGGAATTGCAATTTGCAAACTCCTTTTAACTTACGGTTTTAAGGATGTTACTATCTGTGGATTATACGGCATTCTTTCAAAAGATATTGAAGATTTAAACTGGGCTCAGAAAGAAATGGCAGAAGTTACTAACCTTTCAGGCCAAAACGGAAAACTTGCAGACGCTTTAGTTGGTGCAGATATTTTCATTGGTGTTTCTGCTCCAAACATAGTCTCAGCAGAAATGGTTAAAACAATGAATAAGGACGCCATTATTTTTGCAATGGCTAACCCTGTTCCTGAAATTATGCCTGATGTAGCAAAGGCTGCAGGTGCAAGAGTTGTTGGAACTGGTCGTTCTGACTTCCCTAACCAGGTAAACAATGTTGTAGCATTCCCTGGAATTTTCAAGGGTGCTTTAGAAGGTCGTGCAAAGCAGATTACAGAAGAAATGAAATTAGCTGCTGCTCTTGCAATTGCATCACTTGTTCCTGATGATGAATTAAATGATGAAAATATTTTACCTGAAGCATTTAATCCTGATGTTGCAGATGTTGTAAGTAAAGCTGTAAGAGACAATATTTAAGGAGTGATTTTTTGAATTACGCTGAATTAAAAACATATGATATTGCAAATGGACCGGGAATCAGACTTTCCCTTTTTGTCAGCGGATGCAATCATAGATGTCCCGGTTGCTTTAATGAACAGGCTTGGGATTTTAATTACGGGAAAGAGTTTACACAGGAAACTATTGATTACATTATTGACACTTTAAGTTTTGGTGCTTATGCCGGCGTTACTTTTCTTGGTGGCGAACCATTGGAAATTGAAAACCAGCGTGGTCTTTTACCATTGGCACGCAAAATAAAAGAAGTCTATCCCAACAAAACCATCTGGTGTTTTACAGGTTATGTTTTTGAAAAGGATATTATGGAAAACATGTATGTTAAATATCCTGAAACAAGAGAGTTGTTATCTTATATAGATGTTTTAGTTGACGGGCCTTACATTGAAGCCTTACGAAACATTGCTCTTACATTTAGAGGCTCAGAGAATCAGAGATTAATTAAAATTCCTGAAACTCTAAAAGAGAAGAAAATTGTCTTGTGGGAAAAGCAACTGTAGTTTTGCAATATTGTTAAAAAAATTATTTTACATTTAATAGACGAGGTATTTTATGAACATAAAAAAATTAAAGGAAAACGCTGTAATACCAACATACGGTTCTGAATACGCAGCAGGTGCAGATTTATATGCTGCAATTGATAATCCTGTTACAATTGCTCCCGGAGCAACTGAATTCATCGGCACAGGACTCGCAATGGAAATTCCTATGGGCTATGCAGGTTTCGTATATGCCAGAAGCGGTCTTTCATGTAAAGAAGGACTTGCCCCTGCAAATAAAGTCGGAGTTGTTGATGCTGACTACAGAGGTGAAATCACTGTCGCACTATACAATCACTCTAACGAGGCTAAAACTGTTGAACCTGGTGACAGAATTGCCCAGATGGTAATTGCTCCATTTTTAAAAGTTGACTTTACAGAAGTTGGTGAACTCTCAAAAACAGTTCGTGGAGTTGGCGGATTTGGTTCTACAGGAAACAAATAACAGTTGATTAATGATCATTTGATTATTAACTATTTATAATCAAATCAACTATTTATTAATTAATAAT
>ERZ836829.963-NODE-963-length-22588-cov-3.867883_pt1 | contig 22588 bp, 22 predicted proteins | sample MGYA00519574_ERZ836829 | MGnify/ENA primary metagenome ERZ836829 (study PRJEB31850, sample SAMEA3708808) | human gut metagenome | biome: human gut; feature: human-associated habitat; material: faeces | place: China | collected 2014 ... | reverse complement strand
GATCTGACTTCGATCCTAAAGGAAAAACAGACGCTGAAGTAATGCGTTTCTGCCAGAGCTTCATGCAGGCTCTGTATCGCTACATTGGTCCTGATATCGACGTTCCTGCTGGTGATATGGGCGTTGGTGGCCGTGAAATCGGGTACCTCTTTGGCGAATATCGTCGTCTGAAAGGCGTTTTCGAAAACGGCGTCCTCACAGGCAAAGGCTTTAGCTATGGCGGTTCCCGTATCCGTCCGGAAGCTACAGGCTATGGCGCTGTATATTATCTGGAAAACGTCCTCAAACATGATGGCGAAGATATTAAAGGTAAAACCATCGCCGCTGCCGGTTTCGGTAACGTTTGCTGGGGCATCTGCAAGAAAGCTGCTGAATTAGGCGCTAAAGTTGTTACCCTGTCCGGTCCGGATGGCTACATCTATGATCCCGATGGCGTTACGACAGAAGAAAAGATCAACTACCTCCTCGAAATGCGTGCCAGCGGCCGCAACGTCGTAAAAGATTATGCTGATAAATTTGGCGTCGAATTCCATGCTGGTGAAAAACCGTGGGGCGTAAAAGCCGATATCATCATGCCGTCGGCTATGCAGAACGACGTTCATATGAAAGAAGCAGAACAGATCGTTGCTAACGGTATCCGCTACTACATCGAAGTTGCCAACATGCCGACAACGAACGATGCTCTGAAATTCTTAATGGCTCAGCCGAACATGGTTGTTGCTCCGTCCAAAGCTGTTAACGCCGGTGGCGTATCCGTATCCGCTCTGGAAATGAGCCAGAACAGCGAACGCCTCGTTTGGACAGAAAAAGAAGTTGACGATCGTCTCCATGAAATCATGAACACGATTTATCAGAACTCCGTTGACGCTGCAGAACGGAACGGCTTAGGCTACAACCTCGTAGCAGGCGCTAACATCGCCGGTTTCGAACGTGTTGCTGATGCTATGTTGCAGCAAGGTGTATTCTAATACCTAACCACCTCATAATATAAAAAGAAGCTGTACGAAAAGGAGTCATCCTTTTCGTGCAGCTTCTTTTTTGTCTGCGCCCGGACGCCGGATCCGTAGTGGCTGCTTCGGGGAGAAAACAAAGAAAGCCTGCCCCAAACGGGCGGGCTTTCTCTATTTTTGTCTGCCTAATTGGCTTCTTTACGTTCCATAATGATGCCATCTCTGTAGGCCTGCAGCAAGGCCTTTAAGTCATCGATCATCTGTAAAATCTTTTTACCGTTATCTGTATCGCCGATCATGACGCGCTTAGGTTCCAGCTCGACCTGCATGGAGTCCGACTCCATATCGACGTTGGTCCGCAGCACCTGGTCTACATCCTTGAAAGGATAGTGCGATTTAATGCGTATGCCGTGGGAATTGAAGATGAGCGTATAGCCGGCAATGCCGGTAGAATTCTGATAGGCTTTGCAAAAACCGCCATCGATGCAGATTTCCTTACCTTCTGCACGAATAGGGCTTTCGCCTTTCTTTACTTTGACCGGTGTATGACCATTAATGATGTGGCCTTGCGGCGAATCGATGCCGAATTCATGCAGGATTTTGACGCATTCATCCTTATCGCGATTGAGATGGAAATAGGCATTTTCCGGTTCTTTCCACGTGCTTTGATCGGCAATATAGCTGCGTTCAAAGGTCTTTACGACACGGCCGGAAACGGGCGAATCAGGACCGCCCCACATATACCACATATAGTCGAGGCTTTCCGTGTCCCGTTTGAGGAAGGCCTGACGGGCTACGTGATCGGCATGATCCATAAAGGAACGGCCTTTATAGGGACGGCCGTCAAAATAAATTTCCTTAAAGCTGCCATCGTCATTGAGCGGCAGGCTGCCGTGGAAAAGGAGGTTGTTATTAAAGCAGCGGTACATGGAACCGTGGCTGTAGAGGAAGCGCATATGCTTTTGCAGCCGTTCACTCTGCATAAATTCATTCTGAAGTTCTGTCATGATGCAGTGTTCTTCCGGCGAAAGCGTATAGGGATCGGCCGGATTAAAGGTCGGAAAATCCGTCGTCGTCAATTCATACGTGCCGGAATCAAGGGTCACTGTCCCCGTTGTCAAATCGATTTTATGGAATAAGAGGCGGTCATCCATATTGTATTCCGGATGACGGAAAATGACCTGCCCTTCCAATTTGAACAGCATGGCATTAATCGCTTTGACCATGGGATCCATACCGTCATCATGGGTATAATTCTTCAGGGCAAACAGGGCCAGTGGCCGCAGGCTGATGCCATAGCCGCTTTCCAGGATTTCCATGTTATGGTAGCGCACATTGTTGCGCAGCACGTTCGCAATGCACGCCGGGCTGCCTGCCGCAGCACCCATCCAGAGGATATCGTGGTTGCCCCATTGAATATCGAGGGAATGGTGCTGCATGAGGTTATCCATAATCTTATCGGCATGAGGCCCCCGGTCGTAAATATCGCCAATAATGTGCAAATGGTCTACAGCCAGCCGTTTTACTAACGCAGTCAGGGCGTAGATAAACTGCCGCGTACTGCCCGTTTCCAAGATGGTATCTAAGATCTTGGAATGATATACCGAGCGGTTTTTATCTTCATCGACCTGGGCATGGAGCAATTCATCGATGACGAAGCGGAAGACCTGCGGCATGGCTTTACGCACTTTCGAACGGGTATACTTGGACGACAGCAGCTTGGCCAGGCGGATCAGCTGGTGCAAGGTCTTGCGGGCCCACTTATCGTTCAGCTCCCCTTTGCGGCTCATGAGGTCCAATTTTTCTTTTGGATAATAAATGAGGGTCAGGAAATTATCCTGCTCTTCCTTCGTCATAGAATGGTTAAAGAGCATTTCTACTTTTTCCCGGATAACGCCGGAGCAATTATTCAAAATATGATAAAAGGCATCATATTCCCCGTGAAGGTCACTCATGAAATGTTCCGTCCCCTTAGGCAAGTTAACGATAGCCTGCAGGTTAATGATTTCCGTAAACGTCGCTGCCTGCGTCGGATATTCCTTCGCTAAGAGTTCCAAATACCTGATATACTGATCTGAGTATCCCTGATAATTTTCCGTCATACTATGTCACCCTTTTTCTCTGGTATCGTTTCGTTGTATACGATGTATGATGCACGTTTTTTATACTCTTCCATTGTACATGATAATCAGAAAATAGACTAGTATTAGGCGTATGTATATGACAATATTTATTTTCCTATTTGAATTCGTTTTATTAGTATATGCTGTTTATTTTTGTTTTATAAATAAACACACACGTGCCACCATGGGCAGCACGTGTGTGTTTTGTTGCAGAGAGTGTGTTTGAAGTATATTCAAAGTATCGTTACCAATAGCTGACACGTCAAAACGAGTGTCAACAAGGCTAACGGATACGTTGAAGCATAGGCAGCTGCTACATCGTCACACTGGGACTTCTCTGCCAGTGCCGCCATAGCCGGCGTAAAGGTCATGCTGGCAGCATTGCAGGCCAGGCAATTCAACAAGGGCAGCCGCAAAATACGTGTGCCAAAGAGAGCCCCAAAAATCATGGGGATCACGACCAGAAGCATACCAATAAGTACCAGGGTCATTCCATTTTCCATGATGATCCGGACCATACTATGGCCTCCTTGTGTACCGACGCCGACGTAAAACAGAAACAGGCCAATTTCTTTAATCGGATCTAAAATGCTTTTACTTACATGCATATCAAAGGGGCCGAGATGCCCAAAATGCCCCATAAGAAGCGACACGATAAGCGGACCGCCTGTAATTCCCAAGGCGAACTGCGCACCATGGGGTAAGGGAATCGTAAAGGCGCCGACAACGACACCGACAACAGATGCGGCAGACAGGCAAAAAATGCCTTGTGGGTCGACCTGCAATACCCGTTTTGCCTTCTTAGCCAGTTCCGACGGAGTAGCCAGCGACTTTATCTGTATCAAGCTCCGTTCATAGGCCATATCTGCATGAACAACTTTTGGGTAAACCTGCATAAACAGGACTTTAAACAAGGCTGCCAAGGGGTAGATAATTCCATACCCCGTAACAACATAGGTCACGGCATCGCTGCTGGCGGCCACGACTTCCCTGGCTGCCGACATGCCCGGTGTCGTCGTAAAGGCACCGCTCATCATGCCGACAGTCAATTCGGGCCGCACGCCAAACACAGCTACAATAAGCGCACAGACAGCCGCACCGGCACCAATAGTCAGCAAGCAAAGACACGAATATTTAATGCCGTTTTTTCTGAGACTGGCAATAAAGCTGGGGCCCGCACTAAGGCCGACACCGACAATAAAGATAATGAGTCCTACGTTCGTAATCCCGCTGGGTATGTCTACACCAAAGTGACCTGCTACCAAGGCTGCTACGAAGACGCCTACCGTTCCCAAATTGACCCCATTGACGGTGACATGACCGATAAGGTAACCGGCTACACCGATAACGAAGATGACAAGCAAAAGCATCCCTATATCACTCATAACAAAGCTAACCATCTGAAGCCCTCCCTTCCCTATACGATCCGGTCACTCACCGGCCGCGATAAACGCTTGTTTCATCGCACTTGCGACGCCTTTCATTTTACGTTCCGAAACAGAGCACACGGCAAAGCGCACACCCATGGCCAGAGGGCCGGCAAAGATCAATGAGTCAGCCAGCTTATCACATACGAGCGCTGAATTTTTAGCCGGAATCGAAATGAAGAAGCCTGACTGATACGGCAAGGCAGCCAATTGGCATTCTTTAGCCTCGGTCATAAAGACAGCTGCGCGACGACGGATTGTTTCATAGAAGGCATGGCGTTCTGCCTCAAACTGCCGGCATAAGGCCGCATCATTTTGGATCGTCGTCAATAACGTCATGGCGCCACGGTTGATATTCGACCAGGCAGCCCGGGCCGAATACAAGACGACATCGTTAAATTCATCGATAACGGACGTATTCGCTGAGATTCCCACTAAGGCCCCGGCCCGCTGGCCATACATGGTGTATCCTTTCGACATACTAAACGCCAGCATGACGAAGACCTTATCCGGCAGGGAAGAAAATTTTTTCATAAACCGGCGTACGTCATTTTTTTCACCGGCATAATCGATATATGCAATATCAACGAGAATGCTGATCCGCTTGCCCTGGGCGGCTTCCTTGCAGGCAATAGCCAGTACGGCATCCCAGTCTGCTTCGGAAAGGGCAAAGCCGGTCGGATTGTGGGCCGGTGTATTTAAAATGAGCAAGAGGGAATCCTGCTGCCGGCAAAGTTCACTTACCTTTTTTTCCAAAGCAGCCACATGAAAATGACGTGTATCGTCAAAGAGAGGAAACGTCGTCAGGTTTCGTCCGATTTCTGAACACAAGGCACCATACGCATCCCAGCGCCAATCGGTCGTCAGTACATAATCGCCGACGTCAGAATAATTTGCAATCGCCATATGAACGGCACCGGTGCCACCAGCTGAAGCCACAGCTGCCACATAGGCATCGGGTCTTTGGTCTGCAAAGGCTGCTTTCAAAACAGCATCTCTATATGCCGGCAGGCCGACAGGGGGTGCATAGCAGATAAAGTCACGCATATCCATAGAGCGGAAAAGTGTTTCTACAGTCGGTATACAGGCAACGTTTCCTTCATCATCGGCAAAAGCTCCCAGTGTGCCATTGACAACCCGTTCTTTTCCGTACGCAGCGATCGCAGCCTGTACCTTGGCCCCGGCCTGAAAAATAACATCATTTAATTTTTTTCCTTCCCGTGCAGGACTTGCCATATACATAGTCATTTTGTAGCGCCTCCCATTATTTTTATTTAATTTTTATGCATTTGTAATCATTAATATACGTTTTTTAGGCATAAAAAATACAGCCTGACGATTGCTTGTATAAAAAATCAGAAGACAGGGGACAAGAGACACTTTTCTCATCCCCTGTTTTCCTTTCCTTTTTTATATTTTCATACTGCCTGTTTTTTTAAACCGTTCGTGCCACGACAAAGCTTCTGCAAGGATGTGCGGTTCATGATCACCCTGTGTCGCTGCTATCGCCCGATCGAGGTAGTCTGTCAGCTGGTCCTTATAGTCCGGATGGGCACAGTTGGCAATAATGGTACGGGCCCGTTCTACCGGTGAAAGACCCCGCAGGTCAGCCAGTCCTTGTTCCGTACAGAGGATGTCCACATCGTGTTCCGGATGATCTACGTGAGAGCACATGGGGACGACGGAGCTGACGGCACCGTCTTTGGCGGTCGAGCCGGTAAAGAAAATGGTCAAATACCCGGCCCGGGCATAATCTCCGGAGCCACCGATGCCATTGAGCATGCGCGTACCGTACAGGTGCGTCGAATTGACCTGTCCATAAATATCAAATTCCACAGCTGTATTCATGGAAATGACACCGAGACGGCGGATCACTTCGGGATTATTGGAGATTTCCTGCGGCCGGATGACAATTTTCTTGCGATACGTATCGATGTGGTCATAAAAATGCTTGAGACCTGCCGGCGAAGCGGAAATAGACGCGGTAGAAACGGCATCGGCCTTACCGGAATCGATCAGTTTCAGCATGCCGTCCTGGAGGACTTCCGTATAAATAGAGAGATGTTCAAATTCGCTTTGTATGAGGCCTTGAATAACCGCATTGGCCACAGAACCGACGCCGGATTGAAGGGGCAGCAGATTCTTTGGCAAACGCCCGTGCCGGACTTCTTCACGGAAGAATGCCAGGAGGTGATCGCCCATGCGCTGGCCATTTTCGTCTACGGGCTTAAAAGAACGGGGCGCATCGGGAATATCACTGCCTACGATGGCAGCTATTTTGTCCCAGCCGCAGGTAATCCACGTTTTGCCAATACGGTCGCCTGCATGGCAAATGGGAATCGGTTCACGCGCCGGCGGATTGGCTACTTCATAGACATCGTGCATACCTTCCAGGCTGAGCGGCTGGGTCACATTCAGCTCTACAATCACCTTATTGCAGGCGGCAATCATGGCTGGCGTCGTGCCGATAGACGTAGCCGGAATGAGGTTGCCCTCTTCCGTAATGGCGACGGCTTCTACAATCACTACGTCGGGCCGGCGAATGAAATCCTGGCGGATCAGCTGGGCAAAGACGCTGACATGATAGTCCGCATAGGCTACGCTGCCGTCGTTAACCTGACGGCGTAAGTCCTTATTCGTCTGATAGGCCAGGCGCCGGGAAATACCATGGGCCCTGGCTAAGGCACCGTCAATTTCATCGCCTAAAGAGGCGCCGGCATACAAGGTGATCTGAAAGGGCTCCTTTTCCATCCGTTTGGCTAGGGCCAGGGGCACTTCTTTAGGATACCCTGCCGGTGTAAAACCCGAAACGGCAACTACATCGCCTGGATGAATAAGCGTGGCGGCTTCTTCCGGTGTCATAACCTTTGACAGGTAGTTCTGATTACGTATACGCGCTGCAATGTCGATCATATGAATCCCTCATCTCTTTATTTTATTAGCGCTTGGGCTGCAGCTACGCCGGCGTCATAGGCTTTTTCGTTGAGCGGGCGCAGCTTTGGCTTAAAGTGGTCGAGTACTGCTGACTTTACAATAGATAAACTTTCCACCTTTGTCAATGCTGCAATAGCTCCAATGGCTACAACATTAGCAGCCAGGGTATTACCCGTCACGCTTTCAGCCAGCTCTGTCAAGGGAATGGCATACACCTGTCCGCTCGTTTTCGGTATGTCATGCACAAAACCGGGATCGACTAAGAAAATACCTTGGGAGGAAACATCCTTGCAGTATGTATCGGCTGCTTCCTGGGACATGGCCAGGACAAAATCCGGATGCCGCACAGTCGGATAATCAATCGGCCGGGTGTCAATAATCAATTCCGAACGGCATGCACCACCCCGCGCTTCCGGCCCGTAGGAACGGGTCAGGACAATTTCCTTATCATCTAAGCCGCCGGCCGCTTCTGCCATAATATCGCCCATGAGCATCATGCCCTGGCCGCCGGAACCGGCAAATCTCATTTCATAGTGATCGTGTGTCATACGTCTGCCTGCCTTTCTGCTGCTTTTTTCAGCTGTTCATACTGCGCGGCATATTCCGGCCGGTCGGTACGATTGACAAAGGTACCGAGAACCAGTTTTCCCGCTATTTCTTCCGGTTGCAGCTTCCGGGCCTGGGCCAGCATGATAGACTGGTCCTTGAAGTGCTGCAGCATCTCTGCCGGGCCGCCTAATTTGTTCAAACGGCCAAACAGTGTCGGACACGAGCTCATGGCTTCAATAACAGAAAAGCCCTTATGCTGCAGACCTTTGGTTATCTGATCCGTCAGCATTTGTACATGGTATACAGTTGAACGTGCTACATAGGTGGCACCGGCTGCCTGGGCCAGCTGGCACAGGTCAAAGGGCGCATCGATATTCCCGTATACGGTCGTCTTCGACTTGGCCCCCGTTGGCGTCGTCGGCGAATACTGGCCGCCGGTCATGCCATAGTTGTCATTATTATAAATAACCGTCGTAATATCAAGATTACGCCGGCAGGCATGAATAAAGTGGTTGCCACCGATAGAAGCGCAGTCGCATCACCGGTAACGACGATGACATGCAGCTTGGGGTTAGCCATTTTAACGCCTGTCGCATAGGCTAAGGGACGGCCGTGGTTCGTGTGGAGGCCGCAAAAATTCAGGTACCCGTTGGCCCGGCTGGAACAGCCGACTCCGGCGATAACGACGACCTGATCCGGGTCAATTCCCGCTTTGTCAACGGCCCGGATGAGCGCATTGGTCACAATTCCATTGCCACAGCCGCTACACCAAATGTGTGGCAGTTTATCTTGCCGTAAATATCTGTCATAGACATGTGCCATTTAGAGTTCCTCCCTTAAACCGGCCAGAATCGTATCCGCCGATAAAATCACGCCATTATTTTGATTGATCATACCCACAGGCGTCTTCCCTGCCACTTCCCGTACTATATGATAGATCTGTCCTTCATTCATTTCGCACGTAATGACCTTCTGCACGCCCTGACAGAGCGCTGCCAGGCGCGCTTCCGGGAACGGCCATACCGTAATGGGCCGGAACAAACCGGCCTTAATGCCTTCCCTGCGAATATCATCAATGGCAGCCTTTGCCGAACGGGAGACAATCCCTGCAGAAACGAGGAGAATGTCCGCATCGTCTGTGCGATATTCTTCGTATCGTTCAATCCGGGAGAGATTATTTTCTATTTTTTTATGCAGCCGTTTTACAAGATACGACGTACGATCGGGATTGTTGGTCACCGGAAAGCCTGTATCATCGTGAATCATACCGGTGACAAACCAGCGGTAGCCGTCGCCAAAGGAGGCCATAGGCGGAATGCCTGTGCCATCATCGGCATAGGCCTTATACGCAGACGGCGGACACGACGGACGCTTGCGACTAACCACTTCATACGTGGCCGGGTCGGGAATCTGAACGCGTTCACTCATATGGGCCAGCATGGCATCACTGAGAATATACACGGGATTACGGTACGTTTCGGCCAAATTAAAGGCGCGAATCGTTTCCCTGTACATTTCGCCTACCGAATTAGGGGCAATGGCAATAATCGGATGGTCCCCGTTGGTTCCCCAGCGGGCCTGCATGATATCGCCCTGAGCCGGTACGGTAGCAACACCCTGGCAGGGTCCCTGACGCATACAGTCGACAAGCACTAAGGGAATCTCAGCCATAATGGCATAGCCCAGGTTTTCCTGCATGAGGGAAACACCGGGGCCACTCGTAGCCGTCATGGCCTTGACGCCGGCTGCTGAAGCGCCGATAACCGCAGCGATCGACGCCAGTTCATCTTCCATCTGCATGTACGTACCACCTGCCTGGGGCAGTAATTCCGATGCCAATTCGGCAATTTCCGTAGCCGGTGTAATAGGATACCCGGCAAAAAAACGCATGCCTGCTGCCAGAGCTGCCCGTGTACACGCTTCATTGCCCGTCATGATTTCATATTTTTTTGCCATCTCAGTTTCCTCCTAACATTCTGATTGCAAAATCGGGACACCGTAGTTCACACAACATACAGCTTATACAATCATCAGGCCGTGCAAAAACGGGCTTCCCGGCTTCATCCGTATCCAGAACAGATTTAGGACACAAGGCGGTACAAATACCGCAGCCTTTACAAAGATGACGATCTAACACAAATTCTTTATGTTCCTGTGCCATCATACGTTACGCCTCCTAAGCTTCACATTTTTATATACTTGTCTTTCTTTTTACTCATAGTATAGCTGTAAAACCGGCAGCGTAAAAATACAGGAATTTCATAGGAAGTATCGTGAAATTTTATATCTTATCCTCTCTTTTGTCCTCTTTTCTCTTTTTTGTCCTTATATCCATATGGATTTTATAGGATATAACGCGTATAATAAGCTCAACCGATTTTCTCTGTCCGCAACGTAGCAGTCACGCTTAGTGTTTCCTGTAAAAATACAAAAGAGAAAAATTTCTCTTCAAAATATACAAAGGAGGTTCCCATGAATCTGGAAACGTATCGTAATTTCGTCAAAATCATCGATGCCGGCACGATTTCTGCCGCAGCGCGGGAACTGTGTATTGCCCAGCCGGCCTTGAGCCATCAGCTCAAAACCTTGGAAGCGGCCTATGGCACAGCCTTGGTAAAGCGCAGTGCCCGTCATATTTCCCTGACCAGCGCCGGCCAGATTCTTTACGAACGGGCCAAGCGCATGTGCCTCATGGAACAGGCAGCGCAGGAGGAAATCCACGCCTGCATTGCAGGGACGCGTGGTACCCTTCATTTAGGCCTGACGCCCTCGTGGCCTGATTCGGAATTAGCCGACATGCTCATGACCTTTGGCAAGGCCTATCCGCACATCGACTTTGATATTTGCGAGGAAAACTCGGATCAGCTCTTGACCCTGCTGGATCAGGAACGGATTGAAGTGGCTATTATCCGCCGGGCGGCTCCCTTGCCGCCGCGTTTTACTGCGCCTCACCTGGTGGATGAACGCCTGATGATTGCCTTTCACCGGGATCTGCCCGGCCTGTCTGCCAAAGCAGGAGCCTTGCCGGTAACAGCCCTGGAAGATATTCCTCTGGCCATTTCCCGCGGTTTCCAGCAAAAAATCAGGGAAATTTGTCAAAGTGCCGGCTTTACACCGCGTATCCGCCTGACTGCTGCCTCCCGCTACCTGCCTCTGCGCTGGGCTTTGTCCGGCACAGCCGCCGCCATCTTTGTGGGTACAGCCCGGCCGGACCAGCTGGCCGAAGAAATCTGCTGCTGTCCCCTCATTGGCCCGGGACTGGAGACACGGCGTATGGTAACAGTACTGCGGGACCGGGCTATGTCAGCCGTGACCCGTGTCTTTCTTCAATATCTGCAAGAACAGCTGCCTCACGTAAAGGAGTGATTGCTATGGTTCGTATTGCTTGTGCCCAAATGGCCATGAGTGCCAATATGGAAGAAAACTATCAAAAATCCTTAGACTATGTCCGCCGCGCCGCTACAGCTGGTGCTGGCATAATTTGCTTTCCCGAAGGTCAGCTCAGCCAGTACATTGCCCAATATGCCGGTCTTTCAGGGGACGACTTTGCCATCTCCCGTACCCATCCGTATATACAGGGCTTTTGCCAGGCCTGCCGGGAACATCATATAGTCGGCGTCTTTTCTCTTGCCCTCAGAGAAAAAGACCGGCACATCTATTCAGACATGCTGGTCATCGACGAAACGGGGCAACTAGTCACGACAGCAGCCAAAAATCATATTGTCCGGGCGCCCCATTTCTATGAACAGGATTACTTCACGCCGGGAAACGACGGCTTTCTCGTCGCTCCCACCAGGGCCGGACGCATAGGCCTCATCGTTTGTTTTGACCGCCATTATCCCGAAAGCTTCCGTTCCCTGGCCCTGCAGGGGGCAGACGTCATCATTACAGCCGTAGCCAACGAAACGAGTGAACCCCGTGACGTCTTCCAATGGGAAATGCGCATTCCTGCCTTTCAAAACAGCCTCTACACGGTTATGATTAACCGCACAGGCCGGGAAGGCATGATGGACTTTTGCGGCGAAAGTCTCGTAGCCGGCCCGGATGGCAGCGTCGTTGCCCTGGCCGGTACAGGGGAAGAACTGCTCCTGGCCGACCTGGACTTCGCTAAAGCCGCTGCCTTGCGCCAGGAAAAGCAATACCTGTCGTTACGCCGGCCGGGAATCTGTGCCTTGCCATAAAAAAAAATTCCAAGTCTGCTCTGGCAAACTTGGAATTTTTTCTGTCTTATTTTTATGTCCTATTTTTCTGACTTGTCGAATTCTGCACGAATCGCTTTTTTAAGAGCCGGGTCAGCAGCAATGCGCAAAACGGTCCGGCCAATGATTTCTGCTCCCTGGACGATGACCGGTTCGATCGTCTTGCTTTTGACCAAGTCGGCAATTTCCCGGGAATGGTCCGGATAGAAGGTATCGCCCATGGCCAAATGGAGATGAAGCACCGGGCATTGGTGACTAATGTTGGCAATATCGGAGCTGCCGCCAATACCGGGTTCTACGAAAGGAATCTTCATCTCCCGGAGAACCTGACGGACCACTTCCGTTGCCGTTTCATTCCAAATGAGGTCGTCGTATTTATACCCCACTTGTTCTACTTCATACGTCGTTTCCGTCGCCAAGGCGGCGCCGGCAAAGCAGTTCATAATGCGTTTTACGACCTGGTCGAGGTAGGTCCGCGTCGTGTGGCGGATGCAGCATTCGAGTTCGGCAAAGTCCGGGATGACGTTAGACGCCGTGCCGCCGTTGACGATATACGTGCCGATACGCGTATCGGGCAGGACGTGCTGGCGCAGCATATCGATGGCATGGAGGGACAAGGTCGCGCCGTTCAAGGCATTGCGGCCTTCCCAGGGATGGGCTGCGGCATGAGCCGTCTGGCCGTGGAAGCGGACGCGATAATCATCTAAGGCCAAAAAGCGCGAATTCGGCGTCGTTTCACACGACGACATATGCACCATGAGGACCAGATCATAGTCCTTAAAGACGCCTTGCTCGCACATGGGTACTTTGCCGCCGTGCAGTTCTTCATCAGGCGTACCGAAGAGATCGACGGCTACCGGCAGATCAGGCATGGCGTGAAAAGCAGCGGCAGCCAAAAAGCTCACGGCGCCGCCGGCCGAATGACCACAACCGTGGCCGATTTCCGGCAAGGCATCGTATTCAGCCAAAATACCGACCCGCAGAGCTGGCTGCCGGGGCTGTTTTACGACGGCCTTATACGCCGTAGGCTGGCCGCTAAAGTGTTCTTCCACGTCCATCCCCAACGAGCGGCACGCCGCTACATGACGGGCGCAGGCGTGATATTCCTGTCCGGATAATTCCGGATCGTTGGCAATTTCATAGTTTAAGGTAAAGGCTTGTGGTGCAAATTTCTGCACATTGGCAGAAAAGGCATCCCATAATGACATGCAATACACGTCCTTTCTTCACAGTAAAAGGCCGGCAATACGCTTGCCGGCACATGAATACAACTTGTCAGCCCCCGACGATGGTCATATACAAAGGAATGACCAGGAGACCTAAGACAATGGAAATAAAACTGATTTCTGTCGAATAGCGTACGTCGGCACCGACGGATTTGGCCACGACGGTCATTTGCGTCATAGCCGGCATACTGGCCTGCATGGTAAAGACCTTAGCCGACATGTCCGTAATGGGAATAAACGGCAAAAGGGCCAGTACGCAGCAAGGGCAGACGAGAAAACGGCCGACGAGAGCACCGATAATATCGCGGTCCCAATGGATGTCCGCCCAGACGATGCCGCTCATTTCGATGCCGATGACCATGAGGGACAAGGGCGTCGCCAAATTGCCTACGTATTGAAAGCTCATGACGAGAAAATCAGGCAAGGGTATTTCCAGCATGACCAGAATCAGGCCTACGAGAAAGCCCTCAAGAGGCGGAGAGAATACTTTTTTCAAGGTCTGCATAGAAAAGAGGGGCATATTTTTGCCACCTGTACTATCGTTGACAATATGGTAAATCCCTAACGTCCAAAACATAGTCGTATTGGCCATATAGTACAGCATAACCGACGGCACGCTCTTCGGCCCGAAGAGGGCCAGATTAACCGGCAGGCCGATAAAAATAGTATTGGCAATAAAAAAGCACGTAATAAAGATGCCCTGCCGTTCCTTACGGATATGCAACACCTTCGCCGCTATGCGTCCGACAATATAAGCCAGGAAGATAGACGCAAAGGGCAGCAGCAAATCCGGTGCCATCTGTACGAGCGAATCGTGCGTAAAATCGCGCACCATATTGACCACCATGTAGAGCGGCAAAGCCACCTTCATGACGATGCGTGTCAAGAGGGCACTCGTATTGCTGTCAAACCAGCCCTTACGGCACAAGACAAAGCCAATTGCAATGATAAAAATGACCTCAAAAATACCCTGCAGGCCATGAATAGCCCCTTCCATGAGGACCTCAACTCCTTAACTCGTTATAATTTGTATAAATCGGGCCGGCGGTCACGGAAGACGTTGATCTTTTGGCGAATTCGTTCCGTAATGGAAAAATCCACATCTGCCAGGAGGATCGTTTCGTCTGCTCCGCCCTGGGCCAGCATGGTTCCCCACGGGTCGGCAATCAGCGAGCTGCCACCAAAGCGCACGGTATCGGTCGTTCCGCAGCTGTTGACGGCTACGACGTAGAATTGGTTTTCAATGGCCCTGGCCTGATTGAGTATCAGCCAATGCTGCCGCCGCTGTTCTGCCCAGGCGGCCGGAACGAATAAGATCTGGGCACCTGCCAGGGCTGCCATACGCACCCATTCGCCAAAGCGGATATCATAGCAAGTGATCGACGCCATTTTGATACCGTCTAATTCAAATACATTCAGATGATCGCCCGGCGTAAACACCGTGTCCTCTCCTCCAGGCGTAAAAAGGTGGACTTTGTCGTACGTAGCGATGACCTGGCCTGCCTTATTTACGACAAAGGTCGTGTTGTACAGGTTGTCACCGCGGCGATTGGCAACGGAACCGCCAACGATATGAACGCCGTAGCGCTTTGCTTCTTCTGCCAAAAAGGCCTGTGTCCGGACACCATCCCGGTCGGCAAGATCCATAATATCTGGCGGATAAAAGGACGTATTCCAAAGCTCCGACAAGACAACGAGGCCGGCTCCGGCAGCTGCCGCCTTTTTTATATTCTCTGCTGCTAAGGCATAATTCTTTTCTACATCTCCATAGGCAATGGCTGCCTGTACGGCTGCTATCTTCATTATGTGCACCTCCTCAGAGTGTGAATAAAATCATAATTGCTGTATATTCTATTATAAGCGAGCTGTTCCTGCAATGCAATATATGATTTAGCCAAAATCGTCACCTGGCAGGTACCCTGGCATTTCTCACGTCCCTATGCTATAGTAAAGTGAAACAAATCAATGCAGGGAGGCGAAAGCATGGCCAAATTAAAGAAGACAAACGTCATGCGCATTTTAGATAAACAAAAAATAGCCTATACAACGAAGGCTTATGAATACTCGGAAGACGACCTTTCCGGCGTCCACGCGGCAGCAGCCTTGGGCATGGATCCGGAACAGGTCTTTAAGACCCTCGTCGGACAAGGAAATAAGACCGGCCCTGTCGTCTTCTGTATTCCCAGCGATAAAGAATTGGACCTGAAAAAAGCGGCGGCCTGCAGTGGCAATAAAAGCGTGCAGCTCCTGCATGTCAAAGACCTGCCCGGCCTGACCGGTTATATCCGCGGCGGCTGCTCGCCTATTGGTATGAAAAAACAATTTCCAACGTATATTGATGCATCGGCAGAAACGTATGACGCCATCAGCATCAGTGCCGGCCAGCGGGGACAGCAGGTATTTTTACCGGCTGCCTCCATCATGGAAGTGACCGGTGCCGTGCTGGCGGATCTTACCATGAAGGACGTAACACTCACAGAAGGGCGCGTACGATGAGCGGCGACAAGATGGCAGCCTGGCTGCAGGATCTCGCCCAGTGCGAAGCGTGTAAGCTGCGCCACGAAGGCAATCGCGGTCCTACAGGCTTTACGGGCGATCCGGCCTCACCCATCATGTTCGTCGGCGAAGGGCCAGGCGGTGTGGAAGATGAATATGGTGTTCCTCTCGTAGGCCCGTCAGGCCAGCTCCTCGATAAAGCTTTATGGAGCGTCGGCCTCACGCGGGACCGTATTTACGTCACGAACATCGTCAAATGCCGGCCCAAAAACAACCGTACGCCGACGCTGGAAGAAGGCAAGGGCTGTGCCAACATCCATCTCGTCCGGGAAATCGGACTGGTCGCCCCGCAGGTCATCGTCTGCCTGGGCAAGGTGGCCTTTCAGTATTTCTACGGCCACGCTGCCAGTATCATGCGCAACCGCGGCAAGTGGTTCGACTGGCAGGGTATTCCCGTCATGCCAACGTATCACCCGGCCTTTCTCCTGCGGCAAACAGGCAAAGACCTGATTGAAGCAAAATGGCAGGTCTACTATGATTTTAAGGCTGCCGTAGAAAAGGCGCAGGCTGCCTGTCCGGATTACGTCTATCAAAGCCCGGAAAAGCCCAATCTCCTGGCTCAATACCAAGCCGTAAAAGAACAACGGCATTTCTAAAAAAAGACGCTGTGCTCCCCCTCGGAGCCAGCGTCTTTTTTGCATAACTATTCAATTAATCGGCAACGAAATCGCCTGTCATATCGACCAGTTTGCCTGGATTCATGATATTATTCGGATCCAAGGCTTTCTTGATAGCCTTGATGACGTGCAGCTCTGCCGCTGGCGTGCACTTGGCAAATTCTTCGAGTTTCTTGTAGCCGATGCCATGTTCGCCGGACATCTTGCCGCCTAAGGCGTAGACGCGCGGGAAAAGGTCTGCATGGAAGGCTTTGATTTTTTCAAACCATGCTTCCGGTGAAAGGCCTTTGGCATTCAGGGGCAGGACATGAATGTTGCCATCACCGATATGGGCTACAGTGACGCAATAGAGATCGTATTTTTCCCGCAGTTCCGGAATCTGGGCCGTCATGGCAGCAATCTGGTCCAAGGGAACGACAAAATCCTCGGTCTGGAACATTTTATCCACGTCCCGCGCTGCTTCGGCAAACTGCTTGCGCAGCTTCCAGATCCGTTCGTCTGCATCGAGGACATCGACGGCACCGTTGGCTTCTGCCAGATCGCAGAGCTGCTCCATCTTGCGGTCGGCATCATCCTGGCTGAACGTTTCTACCGTGACGATGACGTAGTCTGCCCCTTCATCGACATGAGGCATAGGCATGGAAAGGAATTTCGTCGTCATGACCAGGGCTTCGTTATCCATGAATTCAATGCTCGTCGGGTCGATGCCGGCCTTAAGGATCTTATTGGGCAGCGCAAAGGCTTCTTCATCGCTCTTAAAGACACACACCACGTTAAAACGATAAGGCGGCAAGGGACGAAGCTTGACCGTCACTTCCGTGATGATCCCCAGTGTCCCTTCAGAACCGGCAAAGAGCTGTTCCAAACAGAGGCCGGTCGAGCTCTTTTGCAGGCGCGCCCCAGCCGTTACGATTTCCCCCGTCGGCGTAACGACCTTCAGGCTATAGAGCTGGTTGCGTGTTGTGCCGTATTTAACAGCCTTATTGCCACCGGCATTATTCGCCACGTTGCCGCCGATCTGGCAGCTTTCGGCACTGGATGGATCACCGGCATAGAGCAAATGATGCTGCCGGGCCATTTCCTGAAGGTCACTGGTCCGCACGCCGGTCTGGCAGACAGCATACATATTGTCGGCATCGAAGGTAAGCACCTTATTCATGCGTTCCAATTCGACAACGATACCGTGGTACACGGGGATAGCTCCGCAGGCAACACCCGAGCCGGCTGCGCGCGGCGTAAGCGGTACCAAGTACTGATTCGCTAATTTGACGACGTCTGCTACCTGTTCCGTCGTTTCCGGAAAGACGACTACCTCAGGCTTGTGGAAATAATAAGAATTGCCTTCTTCGTCTGTTTGATAGGCTGTAAGATATTCTTCGTCTGTCTTTACTTGCTTATCACTGAGGACCCGTTTCAGGTCTGCTACCAGTTCCGGTGTGACCGGATTAAAATGTGCCATCATGCATACACCCCTTTTGTGTTTCCCCTTTAATAGAAATATAAATATATTAATATATTAAAGTTTATGCCGATGATTTTCACGAAATCATCGCTTCAAACTTTATGTTTGACAGTATAGCACTCTTTTCCGTCTTGTAAAGGCCTCTTTTTTTCTTGCCAAGACCGCAAAAAAACCGGCTGTTCCCCCATCATTAAGCGACCTATGACGTTTAACGCAACATCATTCCCAAACTATATCATTTTATTAATTTTATCATTCTATTTTGGAATATTCATATCCTTTTATACCATATATATAACGTTTATTTATTTTCGTTATTTATATAAATTAATAATAAAGTACTTGACTCTTTTCCCGTCATTGCGTATAATACGACACAAGCAAACAACCAAACAGTGTTGATTGGGAAAAGTACTTACAGACCCTGACATTACAGAGAACCTGCCGTATGGTGCGAGGCGGGATGTAAAGACTATGAGGAAAATCACCCAGGAGCTGCCAGCTGAACGCGTCCGTTGCAAGTAAGTGTGGCCGATTGACAACCGTTATCTTGTCCGGCATTGAACGTTAGAGAAATCTTTCGGTGATGTCTGTAGAGGGGTCGTTTTAGACGACAATAAGAGTGGTACCGCAGAGCATTTAACGCTTTGTCTCTTTCAGAAGAGACAAAGCGTTTTTTTATTCTCCAGGTAATACAATCAGCCGTTTGTTATTTGCCGAATCCATTATCTTTTTTCTATTTCAGGGGGTAGTTATCATGATGAATTTCGTTACCAAATTAAGCGGTTTTGTTGGAAAAAATCTTACCTGGCTTGTCTTACTCACCATCGTAGGCGGCTATTTCGTTCCTTCCGGTTTTACCTGGGCCGTCTCCAATACGGTCTGGCTCTTAGGCGTAGTCATGTTTGGTATGGGCATGACGCTTCACGCTTCTGATTTCCGTCTCGTCCTGCAGCGTCCGCGCGAAGTCTTGGCCGGCACGGTCTGTCATTATACGATCATGCCGCTCGTAGCCTACGCCTTGGTCATGGTCTTTGGTCTCTCGCCGGAATTAGCCGTCGGCATGGTACTCCTCGGCTCCTGCCCCAGCGGCACAGCATCGAATGTCATGAGCTTCCTCGCTAAAGGCGACGTACCTTTGGCCGTTTCTATCACGACCGTTTCTACGCTCCTCGCCCCGATCATGATGCCCTTCCTCGTTTGGGCACTGGCTGGTCAGTGGGTTACGGTTTCCTTCCTCTCCATGGCTCTGACGGTCATGAAGGTCATCCTCGTACCGCTCGTTTTAGGTCTGCTCGTCCATCGTGTAGTCGGTGAAAAATATTTGGCCCAGCTCCAGAAAGTACTCGTTCTCGTCTCTGCCTTTGCCGTTCTTTCCATCCTCGGTGGTGTCGTTGCCGTAAACGGTGCTAAAATCGTATCGCTTGGTGTTTTCATGGTCGTTCTCGTTCTCTTACACAATCTCTTCGGTTTTGCTCTTGGCTATTTCATCACTGGCAAGCTCGGTTTTGGCAAACGGCAGCAGCATTCCGTTACCTTGGAAGTCGGCATGCAGAATGATGCCTTGGCTCTTTCCATCTGCTCCGTCTACTTCGCTCCGGCCGTCGCTATCCCGGCTGCTGTAGGTGCTGCGGTGCACCAGATCACCGGTTCCATGCTGGCCGGCCTCTTCGCCCGCAACATGGATAAACACGAAGCAAAAGAAGCTGCCCGCAAACAGGAAGTGGCTCCGGCTCCTACAGCACACTAAGGCTGTTAACCGGGTTACTATATACCATAACAAAGAAGCGCACTGCATCCCCAGTCAGTGCGCTTTTTTGTTTTCATATTGCTACTCTTTTGCAACATATTTGTCACAAAAAAAGACTATACTATAGTTACTTTCAAAGGGGGAATACAGATGAAGAACATGATCAAACACATGGCCGTTCTGACGGCTATAACGGCTGCCATGAGCGGCAGCTTCGCCTTTGCCCAGGGCCAGCAGTCCTATACGTCCTACCCGTGGCAGGGTCAGCAGGTTCAGGCACAACAGCCGGCACCACAGGCTAATCCTACGGCAAAATGGAACAGCCAGAAAAATAAAACCGACAACGTAAAAAAGGATAAAGCGGATACAAACAAGGACTACAAGCAAGTAAAGAAAGACAATAAAAAGGATTCCAAAAAAGCCAGTAAGAATCTGAAAAATCCGCCACAAAACCAAACGCCATCCCAGAACCAACAAAAGCAGCAGCCTAATCCGTATGTACCGTACGGACAAAACCGCTGACATACAAGAGCCCCATCACAGATGATAGGGCTCTTTTTCTTTACAAATATAGTATTTGCTGGTAAAATATATAAGTACCTATCATGCGGGTGTAATTCAGTGGTAGAATACGAGCTTCCCAAGCTTGGTACGAGGGTTCGATCCCCTTCATCCGCTCCAAATCAAGGCCTTACTCATAGGAGTAAGGCCTTTTTTCTGCTATAATAAAATCGTACCTATACCAAACAAAGAGGGTGTTATTATGAAGCTCATGGTTTCCGGCATTGGCGGTGTCGGCGGCTACGTCGCAGCCGTTCTCTGCTCACACTATGCAGAAGTGACGCTCATTGCCCGCAAGAAGCGCCGTGATTCCTTACGGGAAAAAGGCCTCGTCGTCCACAGCCAGCTGCTGGGAGAACAGGTCTTCCACCCGGCTGTTACGGATACACCGGCTGAAGCAGGCATTCAGGATATGATCTTCATCTGCACGAAAAACTATTCCCTGCCCGCTGCGCTGGCGGCTGTACAGCCCTGCGTAGGCCCGGAGACGCTGGTCGTCCCCATCATGAACGGCATCGATCACTACGAAACGGCCCGTTCTCTGCTGCAAGGCGGCATCGTTGTCAATGCCTTGGTATACATTGCGGCCAATTACCGGCCTGATTACTCCATTGACCATAATTGCAATTATGCCCGCATCATCGTCGCAGCACCACAAGCAGAGGCCGCTGCCCGCGTCGTTTCCGTTCTCAATCACGAAGGCGAAATAAACTGCTACATTGCCGACGATATGAAATCGGAGCTCTGGCACAAATTCATCGTCAACTGCGGCTATAATACCATTACCGCCTATTACGGCTGTACGACACGGGGTCTGCTGGAACCGCCGGCGCGCTTAAAGGAATTCCAGACCCTTCTCGATGAAGCCTATGCCGTTGCCATAGCCGATGGCGCCAAGCTGCCTGATGATTTGACGGCCCGCATTTATGACCGCTTTCTCAACCGGCGAGGCCTCGACCTAAGCAGTTCTATGGCCCGCGATTTTGCCGCCCATAGGCCCAGTGAGCTGGAAACATTCAGCGGCGTCCTCGTACGCAAGGCTCACGCATTGGGTGTAGCCGTACCCCTGACAGAACGTTTTTATGAAGGATTAAAAGAAAGAGAGGCACATATATGAAATTAATGGTAACCGGTATCGGTGGCGTAGGCGGCTATTTAGCCTCGTTCCTCAGCACCTATTATCCCGGCCAGGTAACACTGATTGCCCGTAAGGCCCGTAAAGAATCGCTGGCTGCCAAAGGGCTCGTCCTGCACAGCGAATATTTCGGCGAACACGTAACCCATCCGGCCGTGACAGATACACCGGCCAACGCAGGCATTCAGGACGTAATCTTTGTCTGCGTTAAAAATTATTCCCTCGAAGCTGCCCTCAAGGCAGTCATTCCCTGCATCGGTGCAGATACGATCGTCTTTCTCATCCAAAACGGCATTGACCATGCAGAAAAGGCCAGGGAGATCGTCCCCCAAGGCCATATCATCGATGCCGCAGTCTATATTAACTCCAAATACAATGACGATTTCTCCATTGAACAAAGCGGCAAATTTGCCCGTATTTTCTTTGGCTCCGACGACGCAGACAGCTGCCGGCGTGTCGAAGAAATTCTCGCCCATGAAGGCCTGCGCATCCATAACGAAGGCGCTGCCATCGGCACGCAGATCTGGATCAAATATATTACGAACTGCGCCTTTAACGTCATTACCGCCTATTATGAAGAAACGATCGGTGCCATCTTCGCCCGGCCCGACGGAAAGGAACAATTCCACACACTCCTCGAAGAAGCAACAAACGTCGGCCGCGCCACAGGCATTGCCCTGCCGGAGGACCTGGTCGAAACGATCTATGGCCGCGTCATTGCCCAAAAGAACAAGGACGTCTACAGTTCCCTGGCCAATGACATTATGGCCGGCCGTAAGAGCGAGCTTGATACCTTTAGCGGTCTCCTGGTCCGCACGGCAGAAAAGGTACACGTAGCAGTCCCCTTATCGGCCATGATGTATCACGCCATTGCCAAACGCATTGCCGAACGGCAGCAGCAATAATGCCCTATAAAATAGGACGCACCCAGCGGGTGCGTCCTATTTTTATTTCGCGCTTATTTTTTCAGCTTTTTGCTCGTTTTCGGTGCCGTTTTAATCACTACGTTGCGGCCGTCTTTGACGACTTCCAGGGAAATATCGCCTACGCCGTCCTTATAGTAGGCCATCTTGATTTCCAGGAGCAGCGTTCCTACACG
>ERZ836829.960-NODE-960-length-22644-cov-33.710523_pt1:7500-22644 | contig 22644 bp, 17 predicted proteins | sample MGYA00519574_ERZ836829 | MGnify/ENA primary metagenome ERZ836829 (study PRJEB31850, sample SAMEA3708808) | human gut metagenome | biome: human gut; feature: human-associated habitat; material: faeces | place: China | collected 2014 ... | reverse complement strand
AATTTATTAATTAGCCTATCCTATTTTCATATAAAGTTTATTTTAAATTCTATTGTTAAAATAATAAGCTTACTAATAAATGTTTAAAACCTTTTACAATATAATAATTTATTTTTATAACGGTTTTTTAGTAATTGTTCCAGCTTTTCTTGGATAAGTCTTAGAACATGGGTTTAATTTTTTAACTTCAACTATATTATGCTTAAGATCTGTTTCTTCTATAGAAACTTCTATTATTTCTTTAAGTTCTCCACCTAATGTCTTAATTGCATTAGTTGCATTTTTAAGTTCTTCATCAACAGATGGACCCTTTAATGCTACAAAATATCCATCTTTCTTTACATATGGCATACAATATTCAGATAAAACTGCCATATTAGCTACAGCTCTTGATGTTGCAACATCAAATTTTTCCCTTAATTCTGGTTTTCTTGCTCCATCTTCTGCTCTTGAATGAATAGTTGTAACATTCTTCAATCCAAGTTCTCTTACAACTGTATTTAAATAATTAATTCTCTTATTTAATGAATCTAAAAGGGTTACCTTAACATTAGGATTCATTATTGCTATTGGTAATCCTGGGAAACCAGCTCCAGTTCCAACATCTATTATTGTTTTAGCATTTTTTATAGCATCTGATTTAAAAGCCTTAATACAATCTATAAAATGCTTTTTTATAACTTCCTCATCATCTGTAATAGCTGTTAAATTAATTTTTTCATTCCACTCTTGAAGAAGTCTCATATATTTTATAAATTGCTCATATTGTAATTCTGTTAATTCTAAACCTGCTTCATTTGCAGCTCTTTTCATTAAATCAAAAAATTTCATGTTATCCCTCCTGATTCTTCTTCTTATATTGATGTTCTAAATAAATAAGTAATACAGATATATCAGCTGGTGAAACTCCTGATATTCTTGAAGCCTGACCTATACTAACAGGTCTTATTGCACTTAATTTTTGAATTGCTTCAACTCTTAATCCTTTTACATCATTATAATCTATATTTTCAGGCAATAATTTTTTTTCAAATTTTTTGAATTGCTTTACTTGATCTAATTGGCTAGCTATATATCCTTCATACTTTGCTATAATATTTACTTGCTCTCCAATATCATCTGTATAATTAGGCCTTTCTAAATCTAAAGGAGCTAACATAAAATAATCCAATTCAGGTCTCTTAACTAATTCATACATACTTATAGGCTTCTTTAATTCTGTTGAATTAAGACTAACTAAAAATTCATTATTTTCTTTTTTATTAGTTATTTGTAAGTTCTTTAATCTCTCAACTTCATTTTCTATGTTAGCTTTTCTAGTTAAGAATCTATTGTATCTTGCATCTGTAACTAACCCAACTCTTCTTCCTATTTCAGTTAATCTAAAGTCTGCATTATCTTGTCTTAATAACAATCTATATTCAGCTCTAGATGTCATCATTCTATAAGGTTCATTTGTTCCCTTTGTAACTAAATCATCAATTAAAACTCCAATATATGCATCAGAACGAGTTAATATCATTGGCTCTTCACCTTTAATTTTTAATGCTGCATTAATTCCTGCAACTAATCCTTGTGCAGCAGCTTCTTCATATCCAGAACTTCCATTTAACTGACCAGCTCCATATAAGCCTTCTATAGTTTTAAACTCTAATGTTGGTTTTAATTGCATTGGATTAATTGAATCATATTCAATTGCATAAGCAGTTCTTAAAAATTCTACATTTTCAAGTCCTTCTAATGTTCTATACATCTTAATTTGAACATCTTCTGGTAATGATGATGACATTCCACCAACATACATTTCTAAGGTATCTTCACCTTCTGGTTCAATAAATATTTGATGTCTATTCTTATCTGGGAATTTCATAATCTTATCTTCTATAGATGGACAATATCTAGGACCTACCCCTTCAATACTTCCATTATATAATGGTGATCTTCCTATATTTTCTTTTATAATATTATGTGTTTCTTCATTAGTATAAGTTAACCAACATGAAACTTGCTCTCTTTCTAACTTATCATTCATAAATGAAAATGGTACTATTTTTTCATCACCAGGTTGTTCTATCATTTTTGAAAAATCTACTGATTTTCTATTGATTCTTGCTGGCGTACCAGTTTTAAATCTTCTCATTTCTATTCCAAGATCCATTAAGTGTTGAGTTAATTCATTAGCTGGTGCTAAACCATTTGGACCACTATTATAAATTGCATCTCCAATTATTACTTTTGCTCTTAAATATGTACCTGTTGTTAAGATAACTGACTTACAATTGAAGAATGCTCCATTTTTAGTTAAAACACCAACAACTTTTCCATCCTTAACTTCAACATCAATAACTTCAAGCTGTCTTACCTCAAGGTTTTCTTCACTTTCTAAAATATTCTTCATTCTATTTTGATATTTTTTTCTATCAGCTTGTGCTCTTAATGAATGTACTGCTGGCCCCTTTGATGTATTAAGCATTCTTGATTGAATAAATGTTTCATCTATATTAATTCCCATTTCACCACCAAGTGCATCAACTTCTCTTACTAAGTGCCCCTTAGCTGTTCCTCCTATGTTAGGATTACATGGCATTAATCCAATTGCATCTAGGTTTATTGTACATACTAATGTTTTTAACCCCATTCTTGCTGTTGCTAACCCTGCTTCACAACCAGCATGACCTGCACCAACTACAACTACGTCGTATTCTCCTGCATTATATCTCATTTTTTCACTCCTACTTTCCGACACAGAAATCTCCAAATATCTTATTTACTAAGTCCTCTTCTAATTCATCACCAGTAATTTCATTTAAAGCTCGTAATGCTGAAGTTACAAAAATAGATATTAAATCTAAATATTCATTCATTCTTACTTTACTTAATGCCATTTCAGCATTTTCTAATGCTCTAAATAAAGCTTGCTTATGTCTTGAATTAGATATAATTAGACTTTCTGTATCAATTTTTCCACTAAAGAATAAATCTTTTATAGTATTTTTTAAATCTCCTAATCCAATTTCTTCTTTAGCTGATATTTTTATTATGTTATCAAAATTACTTATTATGTTTTCATCTATTTTTGATTCTAAATCTATCTTATTTAATATAACTACACATTTTTTATCGCCAACAGAATCAATAATTTCTTTATCTTCATCATCTAATTCTCTTGATGAATCTAAAACTAATAATACTAAATCAGCTTCTTGAATCTTTTCTCTTGATCTTTCAACTCCAATTTTTTCTACAATATCTTCAGTTTCTCTAATTCCTGCTGTATCTATTATTTTAACTGGAATTCCATCTAAATTTATGTACTCTTCAATTATATCTCTTGTTGTTCCTGCAATATCAGTTACTATTGCTCTTTTTTGTCTTAACAATGCATTTAATAAAGATGATTTTCCTACATTAGGCTTACCTACAATTGCTAAACTTAATCCTTCTCTAATTAATTTTCCTTCATCTGCACTTTTAAGAAGTGAATTCATTTCATTTATAGATTTTTCTAAGCTTTCGGCAACTTTTAATGGAATACTTGGGTCTATTTCTTCATCATCTTCAGTAAAATCTACTGCAAATTCAACTAATGCTAATATGTTAAGCATATATTCTCTTAACTTATTAATTTCTCTTGATAAATATCCATTACTTTGCATTAATGCTGATTTCATTGCTAAATCAGTTTTAGCCGTTATTATATCCATAACAGCTTCAGCTTGAGATAAATCAATTCTACCATTTAAAAAAGCTCTTTTTGTAAATTCTCCTGGTTCAGCTAGTCTTGCCCCAGCTTTTATTACTGTTTCTAAAACTTTATTAGTTGAAACAACTCCACCATGGCAATTAATTTCTATTGTATCTTCTGCTGTAAAACTTTTAGGCCCCTTCATAAAACTAATAATTACTTCATCAATAAGTTCATTAGTTTCTACATCATAAATATGTCCATACTTCATAGTATAAGATTTCATATTTTTAATATCATCATTGCTTTTAGGTTTAAATATCTTTGATGCTATATCTAATGCTTTATCTCCTGATATTCTAATAATTGCAATACCACCTTCACCTAAAGCAGTAGCTATGGCACATATTGTATCAAATTCTTTCATTTATTAGTCCTCCGGATTTTCCGTTTTTTAATTATTATGCCCTATTTTCGCTATTATTCATTTTACATAACTATTTTATATAAGTCAAAATTATAAAAAATAATAAGAGAAGACCAAAATTGGTCTTCTCTTATTATTTTTTTAAACTTATTATTACTCTTCTAAAAGGTTCTTCACCTTCACTGTAAGTTATAATATCATTAAATTCTTGCAATGTAGAATGAATAATTCTTCTTTCATATGGATTCATAGGTTCTAATTTATATGGTCTTTTAGATTTTCTTACCTTATAAGCAACCTTTTGAGCAACTTTTATTAAGGTTTCTTCTCTCCTTTTTCTATAGTTTTCAACATCTAACACAACTTTCTTATAAATATTGTTATGATTTTTGTTTACTACTAAAGATAATAAATATTGAAGTGAATCTAAGGTTTCCCCCCTATAACCTATTATTAATCCCATTTTTTCACCACTTAAATTAACATTTATAATATCATTTTCTTCTTTAATATTAATTTCAGCTTTTATATCCATAGATTTTAATACATCTGTTAAAAACTTTTCAACTTCATCTATGGCACTTTTCTTTTTAGTTATTTTAATTCTTGCAGGTTTATTACCTATTAAATTGAATATTCCCTTACTACCCTCATCAATTATCTCAATGTCGACTTCTTCCTTTGTAAGCTTCAATTCATTTAATGCATTTTTTAAAGCCTCATCAACTGTTTTACCAGTCATTTCAATTGTCTTCATACCCTTTTCACCACCTATAAAATTGATAGTTATCTCTTTTTAGTTTTTGGTGTAGCTTTTTTAGCCTTTTGAATTTTAGCTTGTGCTTCTTGCTCTTCTTTAACTTTTTTCTTTTGCATAGCTGGACGATAATTTAAGAAATATGTTTGAATTAATTGAATTATTCCTCCAGTGATCCAATAAAGTATTAATATTGGTTGAAATTGAAGAGCCATGAATCCCATCATACCTGACATCACTATATTCATAGTACTCATATTCATACCACCTTCTTGTTGTGGCATTGATTTACTTAATAATAGAGATGGAATATACGTACTTAACGCTGCTAATATAGCAAGAATTATAGAAACAAATCCTATTCCTTTTGGATAAGCAAATATATCTGGAATAAATAAGAATGATGTATCTGCTCCTGGTGTTGCTTGTATATTTCTAAATACTCCATATAAAGCAAATAATATAGGTAATGGTAATAATGATGGTAAACATCCACCAAACATACTAACATTATTTTCCTTCATTAATTTAGAAGTTTCTAATTGTAACTTCTGAGGATCATTTGCATACTTCTTTTGAAGTTTTTGCATTTCTGGTTGAATTTCTTGCATTTTTGCATTTGATTTTGTTGCCTTGATATTAAGAGGTAATATTAATAATCTTATTATTGCTGTAAATAAAACTATTGCTAATACATAGGAAACTCCTTCTGCATTCTCTGATACCCCTAATGATACAATTAAACTATGTAAAGCATCGAACATTTTCGTCATTACATTTACAATTGCACTCCACATTTTAATAGCCTCCTTATTTTACAGGGTCATATCCTCCATTTTTATTAAAAGGATTACACCTTAAAATTCTCATTATAGATAAAAATCCTCCTTTAAGTACACCATATTTAGTAATTGCTTCTACTGCATACTGTGAGCATGTAGGAACAAATATACATCTTCTAGGCCTCATAGGAGAATAATATTTTTGATATAGCTTTATAAACTTTAAAAGCAAATTTCTCATTTCAAATATATTCCTGCCTTTTTCAATAAGTTTATCATAGCTGCTTCTACATCGCTATATTTTTTTTCATTTATAGCACTTCTAGCTACGAAAACAAAATCATATCCAGGCTTAATGTCATTAACATTTAACCTATAGCTTTCATATATAAGTCTTTTACTTCTACTTCTAACTACACTATTTCCAACTTTTTTACTTACAGAAATACCTAATTTATTATATAATTCATTTTCTTCAGTAATATTTTTCTTATTATTAAAAACATATAAAACTAATAACTTGTTTGCATAAGACTTTCCTCTTCTATAAACAAGCCTAAATTCTTGGTTTTTTCTTAATTTATATATCATAAGTTTTAATAAACTCTCCTTAAAATTCCTGCACTTGCAGAAAAAAGGCCACAAAGTGCGGCCCTTATGCTGTTAATTTTTTTCTACCTTTTTGTCTTCTTCTCTTAAGAACAGTTCTTCCTGCAGCAGTGCTCATTCTTTTTCTAAAACCATGTTCTTTTTTTCTTTGTCTCTTTTTTGGTTGGTATGTCATGAACATTCGAAATACACCCCCTTTGAGTGATTTATTTATAGTAAAAACTATATTTCTCAATTTAAAGTTACCTTATCATTATATATATTTCCCTTTTTACTGTCAATATGAATTAACTTGTACAAAACTGTTGATAATTTTATTCACAGTTTAAAAATTGTGGATAACTTATTGATAATTTATGAACTTTTATGCTATTATTAAATATACATGTGAATAAATATGTGAATAACTTAACTTATCCACATTTGTGGATTAATCTGTGTATAACTTGTTCAATATTTCTTAATAACTATATATTTATGTAGTTATTATTATCAAAAATAGGGCATTTATTCGCTGTCAATAATATCTATGTTTATAAAATTTAAAACTGTGGATAACTATAATGTAATTAAGTTATCCACATCTACCTGTGAATATGTTATTAACTTTATCCACTTTATCAACATCAGCTTGTCTCTGTTAATAACTTTGTTGATAACCTGTTAATAACTTTTTAAAATTTCTTTTTTTGGAGGATAGCTTAAATGGAAACTGAGCTTAAAGAATTATGGGAAAAAACCCTAAATATAATAAAAGGCGAGTTAACTGAAGTTAGCTTTAATACTTGGATTAAAAGTTGTGAGCCAATATCCATATCATCAAATACTATAATCATCAGTGTTCCTAATTCCTTCACTCAAGATATATTGGAAAAAAGGTATAAAGATTTAGTTATAAATTCAATTGAAGCTGCATGCTCGAAAACCTATGAATTAGAGTTTGTAATTGCTTCTGAACTACAAGAAGTAGAAGAAAAAAATGAAGAAAATAAAAATACTAGTAAAAAAGATGGAATTTCAGTTACTGTAAATGACGAAATGTCGAGTACGTTAAATCCAAAATATACTTTTGATTCATTTGTAATTGGTAATAGCAATAGATTTGCTCATGCAGCTTCTCTTGCTGTTGCTGAATCTCCAGCTAAAGCTTATAATCCTCTTTTCATTTATGGAGGAGTGGGACTAGGAAAAACACATTTAATGCATGCAATTGGACATTATATTCTTCAAAATAATCCAAATGCAAAAGTTGTTTATGTTTCGTCAGAAAAATTTACTAATGAACTTATAAATGCAATAAAAGATGATAAAAACGAAGAATTTAGAACTAAATATAGAAGTGTCGATGTCTTATTAATAGATGATATTCAATTTATTGCCGGTAAAGAAAGAACTCAAGAGGAATTTTTCCATACATTTAACACTTTACATGAAGCAAATAAACAAATAATTTTATCTTCTGATAGACCCCCTAAAGAAATTCCAACTTTAGAGGATAGATTACGTTCAAGATTTGAATGGGGCCTTATTGCTGATATTCAAGCACCAGATTTTGAAACTAGAATGGCTATTTTAAAGAAAAAAGCCGATGTAGAAAAATTAAATGTACCTAATGAAGTTATGGTATATATAGCAACAAAAATAAAATCTAATATTAGAGAGCTTGAAGGTGCTTTAATTAGAATAATAGCTTATTCATCTTTAACGAATCGTGAAGTTACTGTAGATTTAGCAACAGAAGCTTTAAAAGATATAATTTCAAATAAACAAAACAAAAGCATAACTATAGATCTTATTCAGGACGTTGTAGCCACTTACTTTAATTTAAGAGTTGAGGACTTGAAATCACAGAGAAGAACAAGAAATGTAGCATATCCTAGACAGATAGCTATGTATTTAAGCAGAAAGCTTACAGATATGTCACTACCTAAAATTGGTGAGGAATTTGGTGGTCGTGATCATACTACTGTAATTCACGCTTATGAAAAAATATCAGAAAGCCTAAATAAAGACGAAAGCTTAGAACACACAATAAATGATATAACAAAAAAACTAACTCAAAAATAATCAACAACTGTACATAATAACTAGTGAATAGTTTGTGGATAACTTATTTTTTCGTCTTTGGCTGTGGATACTGTGGATAAGTCTGCGATTTTATCAACAACTTATCCACAGTATTTTTTACACGAAATTTGTTATAAAATCAGGGTTGTGGAAAGTTATCCACATATCCACAATCCCTACTACTACTACTATTATATTTATCATATATATATTATCTATTTATAGTGCATAATTCCATGTGCATAACTGTGTATAACTTAGGAGGTAAGATTATGAACATAATATGCTCAAAGCAAAAATTACAAGATGGAATTTCTATTGTAACAAAAGCAATAACAGGAAAAACTACAATGCCTGTATTAGAAGGTATTTACATTCAAGCAACTAAAGAAGGTTTAACTTTAATTGGTTCAGATATGGATGTTAGTATAAAAACAAAAGTAGAAGCAGAAGTTTTAAAAGAAGGCAGTATTGTAATTGATTCAAAGATTTTTTCCGAAATAATAAGAAAATTGCCAAATTCAGATGTAAAAATAGAAATATCAGAAAATGATTTAGTCCAAATTAGTTGTGAAAAGTCAGTTTTTAATGTCGTTTTTATGAACGCTGCTGATTATCCATCTTTACCAAGCATAAACGAAGAACTTAGTGTAGAAGTTCCTCAAAATTTATTAAAAAATATGATAAAAGGCACATCTTTTGCAATAGCTCAAGATGAAGCAAGACCAATATTACAAGGTATTCTTTTTGAAGTTAAAGATAAAGAATTAAATTTAGTTGCATTAGATGGATATAGATTAGCTGTTAGAAGTGAATTACTAGATGCTTATGACAACATTGAAGTAGTTATTCCAGGAAAAACTTTAAATGAAGTTTCAAAAATATTAGAAGATAATGGAGATATAATAAAAATTACATTCACAAATAATCATATATTATTTAATATTAACAGCACTAAAATAATATCTAGATTATTAGATGGTAAATTTGTTAATTATATTTCACTTTTACCTCAGGAATATAAGTTATTAGTAAATGTTAAAAGACAAGAACTTCAACAAGGTATTGAAAGAGCATCGCTTATGGCAAAAGAAGGAAATAGTAATTTAGTTAGATTAGATGTTCAAGAAGATATTTTAGTTATAACTTCTAATTCTCAATTGGGAAAAGTAAGAGAAGAGGTTAATATAAATCTGCGAGGAGAAGGGATTCAAATTGCATTTAATTCAAGGTATTTATTAGACGTATTAAAAAGCATGGAAGAAGAAGAAATAGTTATTGAATTAACTTCAAGTGTTAGTCCGTGTGTGATAAAAGGAAAAAATAGTAATAATGCCAAATATTTAGTTTTACCAGTAAGACTAGTAAGATAGGAGGGGCTTGTATAAAATTTGAATAAATATACAAGAAGCGTTATGAATAAAATAGAAATTACAACAGAATTTATTAAATTAGATTCATTTTTAAAATTTTTGGGTGCAGTATCAATGGGTTCAGAAGCTAAAATGTTAATTTTAGATGAACTTATAAAAGTTAATGGTGAAATTTGCACACAAAGAGGGAAAAAATTATATAAAGGTGACATAGTTGAATTTAATGGGGAAAGTTACGAAGTAGTTTAAAGACTATTTTTCCCAGACTGCTTAACCTTATTAAGTTTAATATGTTATAATTAAAGGTGTTTAAGATGTTTATTAAAAGATTGCAAATGCTTAATTACAGAAATTATAATGTATTGGATATAAGCTTAGGTCCACATGTTAATGTTTTTATGGGTGATAATGCTCAAGGAAAAACTAATATATTAGAGGGCATATACTATTGTGCTTTTGCAAGATCTCATAGAACTTCAAAAGATAGAGAACTTATTAATTGGAATGCTGATAATGCACTTTTAAGTGTCTCTGTTGGAAGAGAAAGATTAGATAAGAGAATAAGCATTCTTAAGGACGGAAAAAAAGCAATACAAATTAACAAAATTAAAATTAAAAAAATAGGAGAGTTATTTGGAAATTTTAATGTTGTGATGTTTTCTCCAGAAGATTTAAAAATAATTAAAGATTCTCCTGGTGTAAGAAGAAAATTCATCGATATGGAATTATGTCAGTTAAATCCTAAATATTATTATAATCTTGTCCAATATAATAAAGTTTTAAATGAGCGAAATAGCATATTAAAAAATAAAAATATAAGTAAAGATATTTTAGATGTATATGATATGCAATTGGCTGAATTTGGATATAATATAATAATAAATAGATTAGAATATATTAAAAAATTAAATAAGTATTCAGAAAAAATACATTCAGATATAACTTCTGGAAAAGAAAAGATAGAATTTAAGTATACTAGTACTATTAAGGATTTAGAAAACATAAAAGAGAGTTTTTATTCACTATTAGAAAAAAATAGAGCTAGGGATTGCGAAAGAGGAATTACCTCTATAGGGCCTCATAGAGATGATTTTGTAGTTTTAATTAACGATATTGATACTAAAAGCTATGGATCTCAAGGACAGCAAAGAACAGCAGTATTGACTATTAAGTTTGCATCTTTAAAAATTATTAAGGAGCTTACTGGAGAACATCCAGTCTTGCTTTTAGATGATGTACTTTCTGAATTAGACTTTAGTAGAAAAAGATATATATTAAGTACAATAGGAGATATCCAAACAATTATTACATGTACTGGAATTGAAGATTTATATGAGTATTTGGATGATAAATCTAAAGTTTTTAAAGTTAAGGATGGGGAAATTCTTAACTAAAGGAGGAGTTCTTATGTTTTTACATTTAGGGGAAAACGTAGTAGTACCAATAAAGGATGTAATTGGTATATTTGATTTACAAACATCAATGTATAGTTCAGATACAATATCATTTTTAAGAATGGCTGAAGAAGATGGATTTGTTGAAAGAATTTCAAAGGAAAGTCCAAAATCATTTGTTATAGCAGAAGTTAATAAAATGAGTAAGGTGTATTTATCACCTATTTCGTCATCTACTTTAACTAAGAGAACAAATATTGATTATAATCCATAAGTCCAATATTTAGCCTTCATAGTTAAAAAATCAAAAATATAAGGAGGAGTTTATGTTGGAAGAGAATAAGCAAAGTTATGATGAAAGTCAGATTCAGGTTTTAGAGGGCTTAGAAGCAGTAAGAAAAAGACCAGGAATGTACATAGGTAGCACAAGTTCTAGAGGACTTCATCATTTAGTATATGAAATCGTGGATAATAGTATAGATGAAGCATTAGCTGGATTCTGTAAAAATATAGAAGTTTCAATAAATGAAGATAACTCAATTACTGTAATTGATGACGGTAGAGGTATGCCTGTTGGAATTCATCCTAAGATGGGAAAATCTACAGTTGAAGTTATAATGACTGTATTACATGCTGGAGGAAAATTTGGAGGTGGCGGATACAAAGTATCTGGTGGTCTTCATGGTGTTGGTGCTTCAGTTGTTAATGCATTATCTGAATATTGTGAAGTTACGGTTACAAGAGAAGGGCATGTATGGCAACAAAAATATTCAAGAGGGAATATTTTATGTGATTTAACTAAAATAGGTGATTCAGATGGACACGGAACAAAAGTTATGTTTAAGCCAGACCCTGAAATTTTCGAAGATACTATATTTGATTTTGAAGTACTTGCAAGCAGATTAAGAGAATTAGCTTTCCTTAACAAGGGAATTGCAATTACATTAATAGATAAAAGAGAAGAAGAAGAAAGAGTTGAAAAATATCATTATGAAGGTGGTATAAAGGAATTTGTTTCTTACTTAAACAGAAACAAAGAAGTTTTACATGAATCACCTATTTATGTTGAAGGCGAAAAAGATGGCATAATTGCTGAAATTGCACTTCAATATAATGATGGATATAATGAAAGCTTATATTCTTTTGCAAATAATATAGATACTATTGAAGGTGGAACTCACTTAGCAGGGTTTAAGAGTGCATTAACAAGAGCAATAAATGATTATGCTAAGAGATTTGGACACATTAAAGATAGTGATAAAAACCTATCTGGAGATGACGCTAGAGAAGGGCTTACAGCAGTTGTTTCTGTTAAAATATCAGAACCTCAATTTGAAGGTCAAACTAAAACTAAGTTAGGAAATTCAGAAGTTAGAGGTGTTGTTGATTCTATAGTTGCTGAAGGTGTAAGTATTTTCTTAGAAGAAAATCCTGCAGTAGGTAAAATTATAATTGATAAAGCATTAATGGCAGCAAGAGCTAGAGATGCAGCAAGAAAAGCAAGAGAGCTTACTAGAAAATCAGTACTTGAAAGATCTACACTTCCAGGAAAGTTAGCTGATTGTTCATCTAAGGATCCTAAGGAATGTGAAATTTATATAGTCGAAGGGGATTCAGCCGGTGGTTCAGCAAAGCAAGGAAGAAATAGAAAGTTCCAAGCAATTTTACCGTTAAGAGGTAAGATATTAAATGTTGAAAAGCAAAGGTTAGATAGAATACTTAATTCTGAAACTATAAGATCTATGATTACTGCTTTTGGAGCAGGTATTGGAAAAGATTTTGATGAAGAAAAGTTAAGATATGACAGAATAATAATCATGACCGATGCCGACGTTGATGGAGCTCATATTAGAACTTTACTATTAACGTTCTTCTATAGATATATGAGACCACTTATAGATGGAGGTCATGTATATATAGCTCAACCACCATTATACAAAGTAAGCAAGGGTAAAAAAGAAGGGTATGCATATACTGAAGAAGAGCTTGCTAATCTTTTAGAAGAATTCGGTGGTAAGGATAATACTATAAACATTCAAAGATATAAGGGGCTTGGAGAAATGAATGCAAGTCAGTTATGGGAAACAACTATGGATCCTGAACATAGAATCTTAAAGAAAGCAACTGTAAGTGACGCAATTGTTGCAGATGAAATATTCACTATATTAATGGGAGACAAGGTTGAACCAAGAAGAGAATTTATTCAAAAGAATGCTGGTAAAATAAGCAATTTAGATATTTAGTACTAAGAAGTTAGTATTAGTTGAGGTGAGTACATGAACTTAAATGAGGGAAAATTTATACATGTAGATATAAATAAAGAAATGAAACAATGCTACATTGATTATGCCATGAGCGTAATAGTTGGGCGTGCTCTTCCAGATGTAAGAGATGGTCTTAAGCCTGTTCATAGAAGAATTCTTTATGCAATGCAAGAATTAGGTTTAGAACCTAATAAGGGTTACAGAAAATGTGCCAGAATAGTTGGTGAAGTTTTAGGTAAGTATCATCCACATGGAGATACATCGGTCTATGATGCTTTAGTAAGAATGGCTCAAGATTTCTCAATGAGATATATGCTTGTTGATGGCCATGGTAACTTTGGGTCTGTTGATGGTGACAGTGCAGCCGCAATGAGATATACAGAAGCAAGAATGAATAAAATATCAGTAGAAATGCTTAGAGATATAAACAAAAATACTGTTGATTTTATGCCAAACTTTGATGGTGAAGAACAAGAACCGGTAGTATTACCATCAAGATATCCAAATCTTTTAGTAAATGGATCATCTGGTATTGCTGTAGGTATGGCAACTAATATACCTCCTCATAACTTAGGAGAAGTTATAGATGGAACTATAATGTTAATAGATAATCCAGAAGCTACAGGATTAGATATTATGACATGTATAAAGGGACCTGATTTCCCTACCGGTGGAATAATAATGGGTAAATCAGGAATAAGAGCTGCATATGAAACTGGAAAAGGTAAAATTGTAGTAAGATCTAAAACTGAAATAGAAGAGGAAAATGGAAGACATAGAATAGTAGTTACTGAAATTCCATATCAAGTTAATAAGGCTAAGCTTATTGAAAGTATTGCAGATTTAGTAAAAGATAAAAGGATTGTTGGAATATCTGACTTAAGAGATGAATCAGATAGAGAAGGTATGAGAATAGTAATAGAATTAAAGAAGGATGCAAATCCAAATGTAGTTTTAAATCTATTATTTAAGCATACAAAAATGCAAGATACTTTTGGGATTATAATGCTAGCATTAGTTAACAATCAACCTCAAGTTTTAAGCTTAAAGGAAATATTAAATAATTATATTAACTTCCAAAAAGAAGTTGTAACTAGAAGAACAATATTTGAATTAGAAAAGGCACAAGCAAGAGCTCATATTCTTGAAGGTTTAAGAATAGCATTAGATAATATTGATGAAGTAATAAGCATAATAAGAGATTCAAAGACTAGTGAAATAGCTAAAAATACATTAATTGAGAGATTTGGATTATCTGAAAAGCAAGCAGTTGCTATCTTAGAAATGAGATTAAGAAGATTAACTGGTTTAGAAAGAGATAAGATTGAAGAAGAATACTCAGAATTAATGAAACTTATTGATTACTTAAACTCAATTCTTGCAAGTGAAGAAAAGTTATTAGGTGTAATAAAAGATGAATTACTTGAAATAAAGGCTAAATATAACGATGAAAGAAAAACTCAAATAGAAAAAGTTGTTAATGACATTGATATAGAAGATTTAATTCAAGAGGAAGAAACAGTTATTACATTAACTAATTCAGGATATATTAAGAGAATATCAGCTGATACATATTCTGCTCAAAGAAGAGGGGGCAGAGGTATTCAAGCAATGACTACAAAAGAAGATGATTTTGTAGAACATGTTTTAGTAACTTCTACCCATTCAGATGTGTTATTCTTTACTAATAGAGGTAGAGTATATAAGAAGAGGGCATATGAAATTCCTGATGCAGGAAGAACTGCAAAGGGAACTAATATCATAAATCTTATTCAAATAGAACAAG
>ERZ836829.960-NODE-960-length-22644-cov-33.710523_pt1:0-5000 | contig 22644 bp, 17 predicted proteins | sample MGYA00519574_ERZ836829 | MGnify/ENA primary metagenome ERZ836829 (study PRJEB31850, sample SAMEA3708808) | human gut metagenome | biome: human gut; feature: human-associated habitat; material: faeces | place: China | collected 2014 ... | reverse complement strand
CCCGGGTTAACCGGGAGGAAGGTGGGGATGACGTCAAATCATCATGCCCCTTATGTCTAGGGCTACACACGTGCTACAATGGCAAGTACAAAGAGACGCAATACCGCGAGGTGGAGCAAAACTCAAAAACTTGTCTCAGTTCGGATTGTAGGCTGAAACTCGCCTACATGAAGCTGGAGTTGCTAGTAATCGCGAATCAGCATGTCGCGGTGAATACGTTCCCGGGCCTTGTACACACCGCCCGTCACACCATGAGAGTTGGCAATACCCAAAGTGCGTGATCTAACTCGCAAGAGAGGAAGCGCCCTAAGGTAGGGTCAGCGATTGGGGTGAAGTCGTAACAAGGTAGCCGTAGGAGAACCTGCGGCTGGATCACCTCCTTTCTATGGAGAAATGAAACAACAAGATGTTTGTTTCGTAAATCTTAAAAGATACTGGTTTAACTAGTCTGTTCAATTTTGAGAAACCATGTTTCTCAAAATTAATTTACTGTTAGAAGCAAGCAGTACAAGGAAACGACGAATGAGCAACGGAGCGTATGATATACGTGAGTAGCAGAACGAGGAAGTTGACGCAGTAATGCTAAGTTTATAACTGTAAATTTTGTTCTTTGAAAATTGCACATGAATTATATATAACTTCAAAACATATTGAGAAGTAAGCCAAGAAATATTCTTAAGTGAGAATCCAAATTTTAATTTGGTAATTCGAACTTACAACTCTGAAGTAATTAAGAGTTGTTGCGAAAATATTAAATGCAAAACTTTGAAAATTTTTGACTGATAGGTTACGAAGTTTAATATAGCTTAGTACAAGGAAACAAGAAAGATATGAAATGAACAGTACTTGTGTACGTGAATGAATAGATTTCACAGTTGACGAAGTAATAAGATATAGTAAACGAGTAAAGGTCAAGCTACAAAGGGCGCATGGTGAATGCCTTGGCATCAGGAGCCGATGAAGGACGTGATAAGCTGCGATAAGCTTCGGGTAGGCGCACATAGCCAGTGATCCGGAGATTTCCGAATGTGGGAACACACATGGGAAACCCCATGTATCGTATAGTGAATACATAGCTATACGAGGGTAAACCTAGGGAACTGAAACATCTAAGTACCTAGAGGAAGAGAAAGAAAAATCGATTTCCTAAGTAGCGGCGAGCGAAAGGGAAAGAGCCCAAACCAAAGATTTATCTTTGGGGTTGCGGACAGAACATTAACGAGAAGTCATGATTAACCGAACACAACTGGAAAGTTGGACCGTAGGAGGTAATAGTCCTGTAGGTGAAAGTCAAGATAATCAAGTTCTGATCCAGAGTACCACGAGACACGTGAAACCTTGTGGGAAGCAGGGAGGACCACCTCCCAAGGCTAAATACTACCTGATGACCGATAGTGAAGCAGTACCGTGAGGGAAAGGTGAAAAGAACCCCGGGAGGGGAGTGAAATAGAACCTGAAACCGTGTGCCTACAACCGGTCAAAGCCCCTTATGAGGGTGATGACGTGCTTTTTGTAGAACGAGCCAACGAGTTACGGTATGTAGCAAGGTTAAGTACTTAAGGTACGGAGCCGAAGGGAAACCGAGTCTTAATAGGGCGACTAGTTGCATGCCGTAGACCCGAAACCGGGTGACCTATCCATGGCCAGGTTGAAGCGAGGGTAAAACTTCGTGGAGGACCGAACCACGTTGCTGTTGAAAAAGCATGGGATGAGCTGTGGATAGCGGAGAAATTCCAATCGAACTCGGAGATAGCTGGTTCTCCCCGAAATAGCTTTAGGGCTAGCGTCGGATATGTGTAGTGGAGGTAGAGCACTGAATGGGCTAGGGGGCATATCGCTTACCGAACCTTATCAAACTCCGAATGCCATATACATTAAGTCCGGCAGTCAGACTACGAATGATAAGATCCGTGGTCAAAAGGGAAACAGCCCAGACCGTCAGCTAAGGTCCCAAAGTGTAAGTTAAGTGGAAAAGGATGTGGGATTTCTAAGACAACTAGGATGTTGGCTTAGAAGCAGCCACTCATTTAAAGAGTGCGTAATAGCTCACTAGTCGAGAGATCCTGCGCCGAAAATGTACCGGGGCTAAACTTACCACCGAAGCTACGGATTTGCAAGTAATTGCAAGTGGTAGGGGAGCGTCGTAATCGGGCTGAAGTCGTACCGGAAGGAGCGGTGGACTGATTACGAGTGAGAATGTTGGCATTAGTAGCGAGATGTAGGTGAGAATCCTACAGGCCGAATATCTAAGGTTTCCTCAGGAAGGCTCGTCCGCTGAGGGTTAGTCGGGACCTAAGCCGAGGCCGAAAGGCGTAGGCGATGGACAATCGGTTGATATTCCGATACCACTACCATCGTTATTATCGAGGGTGTGACGGAGAAGGATAGTGTGTGCTAGCGATTGGAAATGCTAGTCTAAGCGTTTAGGGAGTTACGGTAGGCAAATCCGCTGTAACAATTCTGAGGCGTGATGGGGAAGGTCATTAAGACCGAAGTACATGATTCCATGCTTCCAAGAAAAGCATCTAGAGAGAGAAGTAGTGCCCGTACCGCAAACCGACACAGGTAGATGAGGAGAGAATCCTAAGGCCGGCGGAAGAATTGCAGTTAAGGAACTAGGCAAATTGACCCCGTAAGTTCGCGAGAAGGGGTGCCTGCGAGAGCAGGCCGCAGAGAATAGGCCCAAGCAACTGTTTAGCAAAAACACAGGTCTCTGCTAAAGCGTAAGCTGATGTATAGGGGCTGACGCCTGCCCGGTGCTGGAAGGTTAAGGGGAACACTTAGCGCAAGCGAAGGTGTGAACTTAAGCCCCAGTAAACGGCGGCCGTAACTATAACGGTCCTAAGGTAGCGAAATTCCTTGTCAGGTAAGTTCTGACCCGCACGAATGGCGTAATGACTTGGGCACTGTCTCAACTGCAAATCCGGCGAAGTTGTAGTGCGAGTGAAGATGCTCGCTACCCGCGATTGGACGGAAAGACCCCGTAGAGCTTTACTGTAGCTTAGCATTGAATTCCGGTATTGTCTGTACAGGATAGGTGGGAGACTGGGAAACTAGGGCGTCAGCCTTAGTGGAGTCAACCTTGGGATACCACCCTGACAGTACTGGGGTTCTAACAGGACGCCATGAAGCTGGTGACTGGACATTGTTAGGTGGGCAGTTTGACTGGGGCGGTCGCCTCCTAAAAAGTAACGGAGGCGCCCAAAGGTTCCCTCAGAACGGTCGGAAATCGTTCGTAGAGTGCAAAGGCAGAAGGGAGCCTGACTGCGAGACCCACAAGTCGAGCAGGGACGAAAGTCGGGCTTAGTGATCCGGTGGTACCTCGTGGGAGGGCCATCGCTCAACGGATAAAAGCTACCTCGGGGATAACAGGCTGATCTCCCCCAAGAGTCCACATCGACGGGGAGGTTTGGCACCTCGATGTCGGCTCATCGCATCCTGGGGCTGTAGTAGGTCCCAAGGGTTGGGCTGTTCGCCCATTAAAGCGGTACGCGAGCTGGGTTCAGAACGTCGTGAGACAGTTCGGTCCCTATCCGTCGCGGGCGTAGGAAATTTGAGAGGAGCTGTCCTTAGTACGAGAGGACCGGGATGGACTGACCTCTGGTGCACCAGTTGTTCTGCCAAGAGCATGGCTGGGTAGCTAAGTCGGGAAGGGATAAACGCTGAAAGCATCTAAGCGTGAAGCCCCCCTCAAGATGAGATTTCCCATAGCATAAGCTAGTAAGACCCCTTGAAGAACACAAGGTTGATAGGTCAGAGGTGGAAGTGCGGTAACGTATGTAGCTGACTGATACTAATAGGTCGAGGGCTTGACCAATAATATAAGATAATTCATGTGCAATTTTGAGATAACAATCTCTAAAAAAACTCACTCAACAAAGTTGAGGAGTACAAAGTTTTAACTAAATCGAAGATTTAGAAAACTATAGCATCTGGTGATGATGGCGTAGAGGAAACACTCCTTCCCATTCCGAACAGGACAGTTAAGCTCTACAGCGTCAATGGTACTGCATGGGTGACCGTGTGGGAGAGTAGAACGTTGCCAGGTAAAGCATCTAGTATTAAACTAGATGCTTTTTTTGTATAAATGAATACTGACTGCTGTGCAGGTATGTTCAGGAGTAGCTTAAGCGGTGAATATATAAAAAAACTCCTTTTGTCAATAATTAAAAAAGGTTCGCAGCCAAATTTAATAGACAAAATGAGGATCTATATAATGGATAACAATAGTCTATCACATACGAAATATAACTGTAAATACCATATAGTCTTTGCACCTAAATTTAGGAGAAAAGAAATATATGGAGAGTTAAAGAAAGAAATAGGAAATATATTAAGACAACTTTGCGAGTGGAAAGGTGTTACAATTATCGAAGCGCATGCCTGCGTAGATCATATACATATATTTGTAGAGATACCACCAAAGATGAGTATTTCAAGTTTTGTTGGATATTTAAAAGGTAAAAGTAGTCTTATGATATTTGAGAGATTCTCACACTTGAAATATAAGTATGGAAACAGACATTTTTGGTGTAGGGGATTTTATGTTGATACTGTAGGAAGAAATCAAATGCGGCTGTTGGAGCATTTATGCCTCTTAAGATGCAAGCTAGCAATTTGCCCTTATAGGACTTATGAAAAACCACCAGCTTAGCTAGTGGATGATAAAATTATCATTTTTTCTAGCGTTTTTTCAATTTTGTAGTAATATATTCTTAATAATTTATAATAGAAACCACCTCTTTTTTGTAAATTGTTATTGCAAACTAATTTTACACTATAAAAAGGTGGTTTTTTATATTTTCAGAATAATTTTTTTGTTAAAATATATGTTTACAATTAACTGGATAATAACTGTCTGTAGGTCAGATATAAATACTATTGTTTTAGTTGCATAATTAGTTTCTTTAAATGTAAGACCACAAATTTTGCAATGAAACTGTCCTTTACTACCATTATTATCGTAGATATATTCATAGGGTACTCCACATTTAGGACAT
>ERZ836829.951-NODE-951-length-22798-cov-9.192763_pt1 | contig 22798 bp, 16 predicted proteins | sample MGYA00519574_ERZ836829 | MGnify/ENA primary metagenome ERZ836829 (study PRJEB31850, sample SAMEA3708808) | human gut metagenome | biome: human gut; feature: human-associated habitat; material: faeces | place: China | collected 2014 ... | reverse complement strand
TGATATAGCACGACTGCAAAAATCAATATATGAGAAGTTTACAATACACAGCACAGCTATGTGCAATAATCTGATATTTACATGCCAGCTATGGCACTATGCAAGAGATAGAAATTCATCTCACCACCTATAGAGGTGGGAGAATTCTTGCTGATTCTTGTTAAATGTTTCCTTGTCCTCCTCCGTCAGCTCCTCAAGAAGTGCCTCGTACTCGCCCGGGATCTCAGCAAGGCTGTCTTCCAGTGCCTTCAGAGCATCTGCCTCCGCTTTCAGATACTCAGCCATGTGGAAAAAAGGTTTTCATATGAGATAAAATATCCAATATTCTCCTGTACCCATTCCACCGTCTCCGGATCATCCTCCGACAATGTTTTTAAATATTCGTCATCACAATCGTTTTCCTTTAAGAACTGGACTTCTTTATCGGAAAGATATTTATAAAAAATAAAACCGAGGATAAAATCCTTATATTCTCCGGCCTCGATCTTTGACCGCATCTGGTTCGCGGAAGCCCAGATTTTCTGGGCGAGCTGCTGTTTATTCATAATGTCGATTCATCCCTTTCTCTCACTCCCAGTAAGAGTGCAGACTGCTGTGTCCAGTATACCATACGAGCGAAAATATTCCAAATAAAAAGAATATGCCTCGACACATTCCAAAGGAACTTCCTACAAAAAAGCTCCCCCGGACCGCCAGAATCTCTCTGCAGTCCGAAGGAGCTTTTTCATTTTCTGCTACTTCATATGTTCTTCGTTCTCGTCATCTTTCTTCACCCTGTGCAGCATGATCGCACCGAATGCGGAGAGGATCATGAGAACCGCCCATATCCAGGTATGGGTGGAATCCCCGGTTTTCGGGTTATCCCTGTCATCATGATCCGGCTCTGTGCCGGATTCTGTCACGGTTTCCGCCGTGGTAGTTTCTTCGATATTGGTTTCGGTCTCCGAAGAGGTTGTTTCCGTCCGGCTTTCCAAAGTCTCATCCGGTGAGGTCGTACCTGCCGGATCTGTCTCTGTCACAATCTCTGTTGACTGCCCGGTCGGCATCTTCGGAGGACGTTTCGTCGGATCCGTCTCCTCCGGGTCATCGGAATCATGATGCCACGGTCTCGTCGGAGTGACAGGTGTTGTCGGACCGGACGGATCTGTCGGTGTCGTCGGCTGTGTCGGAACCGTCGGATCTTCATTTTTCCGGTTCTCAAACGCAGCTTCCGCCGTATCTCCCGCCGGGATCGTTCCGGATGTTCCGGTCGCTGTAACCGTATATCCGTCCCGCAAAGCGTCATCTGCCTCGGTCACTGTGTAGGAAAATCCTGCCGGGATCTCCTCAAACCGGTACTCTTCCCCGTCCTTTAAGGAAATCTCTGAAACTCCGTTCTCGAAATTCCCATCCGTGAATGTTGCAGCATCAATTCCCGTCTGTGATACACCTGACAGTGTGATCGTGAACAGGAATTTCCTGTTCCGCTCTCCGCGGTTTCCGGATACCGTTTTTTTCACGGCAAGACCGCCGCGGGCCACATTGGTGATCCTGCCGCCGTTTTCGGCACGATCATCGGAAGAGTAAACAGTGTCATATCCATTTACCGGATCCTCGGTTACCCAGTAGGTATATGCCCGTCCATCCGCATCATAGGATGGAAGATCCTCGTAGGTATATGTCCAGAGATCACCGTTCTTGACAATCACCGGCGCCACTCCGTCAACCGTTTCCTGTGACGTTTCTGCCGTCTTCCGGCACAATCTGACCATGATCTGTTCCGGTCTCTGTGACGTTCCGGCGTCAGTCCAGACCTTATCAAACACAAAGGTGTGCTCTCCGATTTTCGTATTGATGATCGTATCACGGTCTCCCGCATAAAGCGCATTGCTTCCCGTGTAGACCGCATGGTAACCTGTCACCGGCTCCTCAGTCACACGGTACTGATACTTCTCTCCTGCTATGGAATAAAGGTCGAGTCCGTCAAACCGGTAGGTCCATTGATCCAGATCCGTCGTCTGGTCCCATGTCAGGGACACAGTCGAACCGTCCGCATCGATGTCCACTTTTTTCCATGCATTCGAATCGGTACTGCGCTCCAGGATCAGACCGACTGTACCCGGACGCAGACCATCCGCATTCTTCTCATCCTTCCAGACCTTTGTGCCTGAAACAGATGTCAGCGGAATGTTGTAGATCGTCTGCTTCCATGTTCCGTCCGCCGCAGCTTCCACTGCGCCGTACTCTGCGCGGTATCCTGTCACAGCCGGATCATTTACTTCTTTCGCATAGTAGCTGTAAACATCACCATCAGCGGAAGTTTCCGGAAGATCCTTCCACTCCGCCTCAAAGTGGTTTGCCTCGTTCAGCTGGACCGTTGTTCCATCCACCGGTTCCTCCGTTTCGTTCTCCCCGGCTTTCCGGTATTTCCTGTAGAGACTCACGGTGACCTCAGCGGCACTTGGACTCGGTCCAACCCATTTTTTCGTCACTTTGAAGGAATTTTTCTTTACGTTTACAAAGGTAAACAGGGATGCAGTCTGTCTGGTTCCGGCTGGATCAAATTCTGTATCCGTGATCGTCCTTTCCGTCTGTGCTATCTGGACGAACCCATCCGGCACGACTTCGATGACGCGGTAAGAGATTGCCTTTCCGACCCGGAACGCCGGAAGATTCGTGATCTTAAACTTCCAGGAATCAAACTCCCAGTATGCTCCGTTGCCGGACGCATCCGCTGTTCCATCCATCGCATACGTCTTTGTCCCGACATCTGCCCACTTGTCCTCGTGGAGCTGATGATCTTCGTTGTCTTCTGCAACCTGGTACTGGAGTTTCAGGGTGATCGGAGCATTTTCTGTTCCTCCCCACGTTTTCTCTACATAGAGAGTGATCTTCTTGGCCCCGTCATCCGGATCCGGATTCGTTTTCAGCGTGTTTGTCACCGTCGTTGAATCCGCCTGATCATTGTAGCTGACCTGGTAATCCATTCCGCCTGTGAAGGTTCCTCCGTCATCAATCCAGGTCGATCCATCCCACCCGGTCAGTGGAAGTTCCCGCATCCGGTACTCGTACTCACCCGGGAGACCGGAGATCGATGTGCTCCAGCCATTACTCTCCGAAAGTGTCACAATGACCGGATTTCCACTGATCGTAAAGAGCTTCCAGGCTCCGTTTTCTCCTGCCCGGAAGAACAGGATCATCTGTGTCTGTACCGATCTCGTTCCGTAGGCATTGTCATTGTCACTCCATACCTTGGAAACTGAGAAGTCCTTCAGGTTTGTCCGGTTTGTGATCGTACTCGTTCCGGATGTCACCGTATCTGTGACAGACTGTAAAAGACCGGTTCCGGTAATCAGGTAACTGCCGTCTGCCTGTCTGGTCACTGTCTGCGTAGCTGTGTCCGGTGTCTCACCGGGAAGTGTATAGCTCACGCCAGTCTCCACATACCGGTAATGCAGATATACCAGTGTGTCATTTTCTTTCATGGCCGCCGGGAGATTTACGGTTTTTCCGTTTTTCCACACAGCCGCGTTGATCTTTCCTGTAAGTAACGGGGCTGCGATCCGCTCGCTCCAGTATGCAGACGAATTTTCTCCGTTTGCATTGAGGATCGCTGATTTCGCATTTCCATCCGTAAACAGAGCATCCGCATCCATCCAGGAAGCGCTTCCGGCATCAAACGAAGCATCACTGGACGTCGCCGCCTGCAGCTTAAAGGAAGCTGTCAGGTCATATCCGAGATAGTCGTTCGTCACAGTTTTTCCTGCCTTGTCCGTCCACTGCTTCGTGAATTTTGCAGTCGTCTGTAAGGAGTTCGTGATCTCTGCTGTCTGGGACGGATTTCCCGTGCTGCCAAACTGGACACTGCCGTTTCCTGACGCCTGATAAGCCGCTGGTTTTTCCTCGCTGACGCGGTAGATCCACGGCATCCCGTTCGGCGCGTAACGGTCGAGTCCGCTCCAGATGTACTTCCACTGGTTGATCACAGACTTATCTTCCGTCGGCGTACTGTCCGTCACCGTTGTCCAGGCGATCGCATTCGACTGTCCAGGCTGTGCATCCGCTTTTCGCTCCAGTGTAAGCTCCAGCGTATCCGGTCTTGTCCCGAATTGAGCGTTGAAGTCAGCCCAGTTTTTTGTTAAGACAAGCTGTACCTTGTCCTTTCCATCCTCCTGAGGCGTGTTCCATTTCCGGTTTGCAAACGTTGCTGCTGCCGGAATTTCTGTGTTTCCTGCACTGCTGCGTCCGAAAAGTCCTGAGATCACCTGTCCGACTTTTGCCGCCAGAGACTCTGTGGTCATCCCATCTCCTCCTGACGCATTGGAGGCGGTCGCTGTTACATGCTCCACCTTGGTCCCTGCGTTCGAGGCAGTCGCAACCTGGTCAAAGGAAGTATAATCCCCCTTTACTGCCCAGGTGTCAAAGCCTTCCAGGAATCCGTCCTTGAGCTCCGTCACCGTGTACAGATAGTCCGTTCCGTTCGGCGCATAAAGATCCAGGTTGTCGAAGACACATTCCAGGGAAACCTGAGCTCCCGCCTGCGCCCCGGCAGCCTCATAGGCAGCCTGAACCTCCGCGGAAGAAAGGATCTTCACCTGTTTCGCAAACCCTGTATCCTCCACGACCTTCGGTGTTCCATCCGCATAGGATGTATAGGATCTTGTCAGCTCAAACTTCACGGCCGGGAATGTCACCTCAGCCCCATTTTGGGAAAGTTTCATGAGTTTCCGGACCTTCAGTTTTCCCTTCGGACCCTCGTAGGTATTCGTGATCACGTGGGAAGCTGTCGTGCTGCCGTTGTCATCTCTGACATAGAGCCCCATTCCTCCGACTGCTGCGTCTGCAGCCCCGGCAAGCAACTCCTTTCCGTCGGCACCTTTCACACTCTTCTCTCGCAAAATGTAGGTATATCTCTCTCCGTTTTCATCGTAACGCGGGAGTTCCTCCCCTTTTCCCGGAGTCTGGTCTTCAGAAACTGGAACAGTTTCTCCTGTGTTTCCGTCAGCAGCAAGCTGATACACATATTTTCCGATTCTGCTGATCTCGATCGGATAGGAACCGTCTGCGTTTTTTGTGATGGTTGTCCAGTCTTTGACGGTCAATTCTGAAATTTCTGCCTGATCAAGGACTCCATCCTGCCCCGGAGTTCCAAGATATCGGTCAAGCACAAATGTGATCTCCGGATAATCTTTTGCCGGATAATTGTTTGGCAGGCTCTTATAGCTCTTGGATCCGAGAATTCTCGCATCTTTTAAGAGTGAGTTGATGATCGTTCCGTTCTCGATCAGGGCATACTTTCCCGCATAATCCGGAAGTCCGTCACTTCCGGACTGGTCGATCGGGTTCAACACGACATTTTTCTCCGTTGGATCATACTCTGCAAAGCTCGTATCCCCCGGTTTTCCGACTCCTCCTGATGTTCCGATGATATCGGTCTTGTCCGCATTGCTCGCGCTCGGAACCGCATATTCCGCGATCGCATAATCGAGCGCATTGGAATCCACCTCCGTCCGCTCGAACGCATAATAATAGATCTCATATCCTTGTGCATTGTACTTTGGAAGATTTCTGATTGTTGCAGTCCAATGCTGTTCATCTGAATCCTGATCGGTCTTGACCCACCGGTAATCCTTTACCACGACATCAGACGGGCTCAGTTCCTTTTTCAGATTTCCGTCTGCATCCGCTTCACGTTTTAAGATCGTCAGATAAATATCCGGGCGGGTATTCTGTTTTCTGGAATATGCATCATTCCATTGTTTTTTCCAATGAACCGTCTTGACTCCGGAAAGGCTGTAGCTAACGGTGACAACCTGATGGTCATTGCGCGTAACCTCCTGATTTTCCGGTGCATCCAGCGCAACCGTATATGTTTCCGAAGTGGTCCGGAGATATGTACTCCAGAGATCCCACAAATTGGATTCTATCACACCGGTAACAGGATTCTGAGCCGGGATCGTCTCAAGGATCGACTTTACATCCGAAACCTTCCGGTATACCGGAGTTCCCTCTTCCGTCACCTTTGTTACCCATGCTTCCTTTACCTGATACCGGATAACCTGCCCTTTTGCATTGTACTTTGGAACCCCATAAAATGCATAGTGGTCACTTCTTATCACAGAATCGTCATTCTGACGGCTCTTCAGCGACATCGTCTGGACAGATTTTGCCAATTTCTGGTGATCTGAGTCGTCGTAGATCTTTTCGAAGTTGTGTCCATCCACCAGGATCGTATCTCCCGTATCTCCCGCATTTCTCGTGATCTGCCCACCGGAAGCGGTTCCGGCCGGATCATCAAAGTCAAGATACATGGACAGTTCCAGCGGAGCATCTGTATGCTGGGCATTGTATGTATCCAGTGCGTTTTTCATTGCATCTCGGAGCGCACCGCTTCCATCATTCCAGCGTTTTTCCACATCAATATCAATTTGAGCGATACGGCGGTTCTTCACAACAAATACTGGATCTTTCCAATCGCTGTCTTTTCATAGGAGACTTCATAGCAGTGGTGCTTCAGGTCCACACTCCCGTAAGCTCCGTCGTAATCGGAAACACTTGAGATCTGTGGGTTTCTCACTGTAAACTGCGACTCTTCCCCATCCGTTCCGTAAATCTCTGTTTCCAGAATGTAGACCTCATCTGCACGGACTGCTCCCAGATCCACATAGGTATACCAGATAGATCCCGGTCCGAGGATGACAGGTGATCCCACCGGTTCCCCGGTTCCGTTCCGGTATGCCTGCACCGCAACATTTCTCCGGTGCTGGATATCTCCGTCATCCAGCCATTCTTTCATGACGAGGATGCGGTTATTATTTCCTGTTCCCACCGCATTTGTCAGCGTACTTCTATAATCCAGGTTTCCGTTGAACTTTTCCGTCCGGATGTCCGCTGCGTGATATCCATCCGGCTCTTCCTCAATCAGCATATATTCATACTGATGTCCGGAACGGTCAAATTCCGGAAGACCGTAGATCCGCACATGACTCCATGCAGACGGGTCCGCCTGTTCCGGCACACAGATCCCGATATTTTCACTGCCCTCATCGGTCGGAAAATCCGTGATCCTCCCGCCGTTTTCGGTCACTTCAAATGTCAGGTAAGCTTTTCCCGCTATCATATCTGCAACCGATGTTCCGCTGTAGAGACGATACAGGCGGAATTTCAAGGTTGCGCCCGCGGGTGGATTTCCCTCCCAGTTCTTGACAACATCGTAGTCGACCGTATCCTTGATCCGGTTTACGATCACCGTTCTGTTTTCCGCATCGGAAGCACTTGCAGTCTCACAGATCGACTCATATGCCACCTGGCGGCCATTCTGAGTGAGGGTAAACGTTCCGTTTTCAGAGCCTTCCGGATATTCGATCTCCCGTCTGATTCCATTCTGGGTGATCTCCCGCTCCACAAAGCGGTACTCCAGCTCATTTCCGTAAATATCATATTTCGGCATAGTTCTGCTTCCGCTTCTGGTGACATTGACCGCATTGAAACCGTCCAGTGACAGCTCCTCTCCCGGAACTTCCGTCCACGCTCCGGCAGGCGTCACCGTATTTCCATCCGGGTCTTTCTGCTCTTTGATCCTGGACTGCAGTCCAAACGTTACCTTTACGTCCTGGAGGTTTTCCTGGAATGCGGCCGCTTCCCATGTTTTGGATACTGGCATTGTGACAGTATCGATTTTACGGTTATAGAGCGTTCCTCCATCGTAGAGATAAATGTTATTGACATCTGCACGTTTTCCGTCTTTGTTTTCCGTGCTTACCCTCGTTCCGTCTCCCTTGATAAATACGTCGTCATAATAACCAGTCTGGTCATTGTACGCTCCGAACAGCTGTTCATAGCCTCTGCTGTCATCATTTGTGAAATATTCTTTTGTAACATACGCATAAGCATATCCGTCCGTATCATACTTCGGAAGTGTCTTTTCACCATTTTCCCCATAGCCGAACCGAATCTCCTGGGTATTATTTTCCGGATGTCGGTCCAGAGGCAGGCTCATTATCTTTCCGTCTTCCCTATACACCGGAGCTGCTTTCGTGTAGTCTTCATGTCTTTGCGGATAACGCCAGAGTTCAAACTCTCCCTCCGGTCTCTCGTCCTCCGAGACATCCGTACGATTTTCCGACCAGATCTTTGTCGCCTCGTATCCTCTCGTTCCGGTAAGTGTCAGGACCAGGGTTCCTCCGCTGTAAAGCCTGTCGGTCCGCTCCTGATATCCCACAGTTGCAGAGTTGTCGTAGGAGATCTGGATATAGTCTCCCTCTTCCATGCCATCCACACGGAAACGGTTTAACGGGTTTCCGTTCTCGTCGGTATCTCCGGCCCACTCGATCGTATACACAAATGGATTCCCATCCAGGTTATACCGCCAGCCCATATCGATCACATATTCTCCGTCACCTTTTGCATTCCTGTCTCCGATCAGTTTCAGAGTTCCGTTCTCCAAAAGGTCGTCAATCCTTACGACTTCTACCGGATTTTCACTCACCTGACCTCCGGAAGTCACTTGATAAATGCACAGTTTAAAGTATCTTGCCGCTTCATCCTTTGTGATATCGTAATAATCGGTATATCCCTGGCGGATATCCGTCTTCAATATGACGGTCCTGCGGATCAGATAGTACCATCCGCACTGATCAACGGTCCCCTCATACTCACCAATATTGTCGTCATTGATTTCCTTCCGTCCATATCCGTCAACGGCAGGCTGCGACCATTTCCAGAGTACCCGGTATTCGCTTCCGTTTTTCACAACCGTGCTCGGAAGATTGCTGTATGAAATCTGCCAGGTGCTGTTCCCTTCATTTTTTGTGATTGCAGGCTGCGGCATTTCTGTCAGTCCGACACCCGCAAGAGATGCCCCCGGCTCCAGTTTTGTTCCGTCGCCGTCTCCCCAGTCCGCATCCTGCGCAACCAATTTATAGGAGAGTTCCGGCATGATTTCCGAAGGCCGGATTCCTTCATCGTTATTTCCGTTGTCGATCCAGAATACCGTCTGCGGACCGAGCACAGCCTGTCTCCGGAGAACGGTCACCTCACCGCCGGCAGCTCTCGAGATCTGAATTACAGCTTCTGCATCTGCTCCGCCTTCCGCACCGGTGCGGAGCGTGATGCTTCCCTTTAACACTTCTGCATCTTTCGTTGCCCGGAGACGTTCTTTTTCATTCCCCGTAAGCAGTTCCAGAATTCCCTGCTTCTCCTGCTTTTTTGCCCAGACCAGACTGTCCGGATCGATCTTCAGCTGAAAATCGACCGTCTTTTTCACAACCGCGATTGAATCGTCATCTCCGGTTTCATCGCTCTCCACAGACTTATCCGCTGTGTCTGAGACCGGAACGATCCGGAACTTCAGTGTATCTCCATCTGCAGAAAACTCTGTCACCTTCATTTCCGAAGAAAGTCCCACGATCTCTGCCAGTTTTTTCCCACTGTCATCTCTGTAAAGTGCATTGCTGGATGTCGCCGCAGCCTTTGGGAAGGAAAGATCTCCATTCAATGTCACGGACGCATGATACGTAAGGCCGGCATCCGGCAACTTCATTTCAAAGACTGCATCCGGATTTTCGACTCCGTCCACACAAGCGAGTTTTTCCTGCGCAGCACTGACTTCCGGCACTGCAGTTTCCGTCAATTCTACCGCAAGAAAACGGATCGGTACCGTCTCGATACTGATCTTGATCCCATTCTCATCCGTCATGATGTTTTTCGTATTTCCCGATGCAGAGGAATTGGACGCTGTGCTCTTCACCGGATCTGAATCTGTATACCGGCTGTCGCTCTTTCCATTGTAGGAAAGGATCACATCTGTCTCTGAATCCACATCGATCGTCTGATCATCTGCTGATTTCGGCATGCAGACTGTAAATTTTTCCTCCAATGTGTGGCTTTCAACTGTTCCCTTCAGGGAGAGAAGCCAGAAATTCCAGTCCCCTTCCGGTTCTTTTTCCAGTGTCCACACATGATCTCCATGTTCATAGGTCAGAACTCCGTCCTCATTCTTCGTGAACTCGACGAATGCCGCTGCCTCCTCCTCTGTCAGGCGGATCTGCAATCCTACATCTTCCACCTGCGCCGGATCAATTTCCACCTTTAGCGTTATCTCGCCATTCTCGCCGGAAGGCACCTCTTTCTTTTGAGGTTTCCAGCCCACTGTTATGGCGGGTTTTTCCGCTGCAAAAACCTGCATCAGCTCATCCACAGGCACAAGCGAAAAAACCATCAGAAATACGAGCAGAAGACTGATCCAGCGTCTGCCCATCTTTTGATAGATCCCCATCTTATTTTCACTCCTTTGCAAAGTATCTGCCTTTCTCTTCCCTTTGCAAAGCTTTTTCATTTCCCCATAGCAACAGGCAGCGTCCTCTTTACAGACATTGCCCGTTTAACTTTTCTTATCATACTCTTTTCGTTTAAAAAAAGTCAACATCTTCTGTATGCCAAGAAGGATTTTTTCCGATATTTTCTTCATTTTTATTCGTATTTTGCAGGTTTTTCGTGAGGCGGAATAAATTCAGTAAACCGCTTTCTATGACTGTCCGCATCTGTGCATACATTTCCACTGTAAACAAACAAATGAAAGCAGCCCTCCATGGACCTGCCAGATCCATAGAGGGCTGCTTTATCATCTAAAAAGCCGTATGCGTTCGTTGCCGGATTTCTTTTTTTACTTACTCTGTGCAAACAGCCAGTCTCTGACTGCACTGAGATCATATGCGTAGTTGAAGGATGTCATGTGGTCAAGTCCCTCGAAGCGGACAAAGTTTGCCTGATTTTCTTCTTTTAACATCTCATTGATCTCTTCGTCCTTCTCTTCCGCAGACGCATCCGGATCCATGCCTTCCTTATAGGAGTAGGCGATTCCATCCGCATCGAACATGTCCATGACCTCTGTCTGTCCGCCGGAAGCTTTCTCATCGCCTGTGCAGGTGATATAGAAGAACTTCGCATTCTCAAGCGGCTTTAACGTCGTGATATCCCACTGTCCGGAGACAAAGAGGGAAGCGGCGAAAAGATCCGGATAGAGACCGTTCAGATACAGGGAAGTCATGCATCCCATGGACTGTCCGGTCGTGTAGATCCGCTTGGTATCGATGTTATATTTTTCAATCAGTTCATTGAGGACCTTCACAGCCGTATCGATCTGCTCGGAGGTAGCGAAGCTGTCATCCACAACTGTCTCGGAAAATGCCGGGCAGAATACGAACGATGTGTGTTTTTCCTGTTCCTCATCAGATGCCCAGATATCGGCTCCGTAATATTGGGAAAGGACTTCCTCACTGCTCTTTCCGGCTGCGGAGGAATCCGGGATGAACATGATCAGCGGATATTCCTGGCTCTCGTCATAATTGTCCGGGATATAGAGGCTGTAATCCAGTGTTACTCCGTTTTCGCTGTCCGTGTACTGTTCCTGGGTAAATTTTCCTTTTGTCGCATCGATCAGCGCCTGCTGTTCGTCCGTGAGAACAACCTTCTGGTTTGCACCGCCGCGGTCTCCGACCCGCGCTCCGCCGGTCTTATTTTCTCCGTTCTGACCATCTCTCGGTCCGCGCTCTCCGTCTTTCCGGTCTTTTGCTTCTTTTGTTTCATCACTGCTCTCCAAAGCATTTTCGGCAGAAACGCTCTCCTCCGTCTGACTCTCCGCTGTCGTCTGCGCGGTGGATGCCTGTCCTGATCCGCAGCCCGCGATCATAACAGAAATGATCGCCGCCGGTAATAACTGTTTCCATAATTTTTTTCTCATGATCCATCATTCTCCTCTTTGATCTGATATTTTTCTGACCGTTTCACTCTTCACAGATCCTGCAAGATCCCGATCCGGCCGCAAAAAAAGTTGAGCAGAAAATGCCCCCGTAAAGTTCGGACTTACGCATTTCGCTGCTCAACCTGGTTTTTATCTTATCAGGAAAATATGTTCATTTCGTGAAAACTTTTGCACTTTTTTGTGTCCGCTTTTATTCTCCGGACCGTCGGATAGCTCTGCTTCATATTTACCGTTCGTTTCCCACAGCAGGGAACGAAAGAACCTGGAAACTCACCTCTTCAGCATCCGTCGTTTTTTTAATGAACTTCCTATTCGATCGTCACACTGTTCAAGACTGCGTCTCCTTCGGAAATCCCCGTTTTTTTCTGTACCCCAATCATAGCGGATTTTTGCCCGGACAAAAATACCAGCAACTCGTATTTTCCGCTGGTTTTTCCAAAATTCCAATTGCAAGTATACTATATATAGTATGTTTATTGTTTTTTATGCCATATATACGTTTTCGTTTTTTTCAAATACGAGCCGCTCCCATATCTTTTCTTTTCTGAAAATAGTATAGTAGGATCAGGAAAGAAAAAAGAAAATGCGCTTTGCCGGTCTGAAAAGGAGCCGGCAGAAAGGAGTTTGTCTATGGAAAAACGAACAAAGAAAAGGAACCTGAAGAGATGGGGTGCGATCCTTCTCACGCTGGGACTTTCCTCAGGAATAGGCTTCACAGCGCAGGCCGGAGGATGGGAACGCTTGTCGAACACATCCCCGTGGAAAGGCTCTTTCGTAAGATCGGACGGGCGAACGATCACCATCACGGATGCCGACCCGGATCTCCTTTTTATCTCCATGGTCTCCAGCCAGGAACTCGGTATGGCCTGCTTTGCTCCAGGTATCTATCGGAGTTTTTATGTAAACGAGAACACAGAAAATGAAAAATGGGAATTCAGTGTCTATACCAGTATGAGCTGGGAGGAGTGGACGCTTCACGGTCCCTCCGACAAACGGGAAGTCGGGCGTGTAGACTATACATACATGGATCTCTACGACAACCCGATCTATACAAAAGAAGATATGATCCTCTACAATACGATGAGCGGAGAAACCTGCTATCTTTTTTCCCTCGGCACCAACCGGGAGGATCAGTTTGTCCGGGAAAAAATAAGCCGCACAGTCCCGTATTTCAGGACCATGCGGCTTATAAGCGTCTGTATCGGAATACAAACTTTTATTATTTGCCCATCTGTTTTGCAACTTCCTCAGCGAAGTTCTCTTCCTTCTTCTCAAGACCTTCACCAGTCTCGAAACGAACGAAGCTCTTGAGCTCGATGTTAGCGCCATTTTCTTTTGCAACCTGAGCTACGTACTGAGCTACGGACTGCTTGCCGTCCTCTGCTTTTACGTAAACCTGGTCTAAGAGGCAGATCTCTTTCATCTCTTTGTTGATACGTCCCTGGATCATACCCTGGATAACCTTCTCCGGCTTGGATGCTTCCTTCGGATCGTTCTGGATCTGAGCCATAAGGATGGATTTCTCATGCTCGATGAAGTCTGCGCTTACTTCATTACGGCTTGTGTATTTCGGATTAAGAGCTGCAACCTGCATGCAGACGTTCTTAGCCATCTCTTTAACAGCGTCGTTTACAACGTCTGTCTGAACGTCAAGAAGAACACCGATTCTTCCGCCGGCATGGATATAGGAAGCAACGAAACCGTTCTCCTCTGTAACCTGTTTGAAACGACGGATGCTCATGTTCTCGCCGATGATGGAGATCTGGGAGGAAAGAGCTTCCTTAACAGTAAGGCTCTCGTCTGCTGCCCACTTCTCATCCATGAATGCATCCATATCTGCTGCTGTTGTTGTAAGAGCCTGAGCTGCAACCTGAGCAACGTATGCCTGGAACTTTGCGTTCTTTGCAACGAAGTCTGTCTCAGCATTAACCTCAACGATAACAGCTTTCTTCTCGTCTGCTGTCATAGCTGTGTCAACGATACCCTCAGCTGCGATACGTCCAGCCTTCTTCTCTGCGCCTGCAAGTCCTTTTTCTCTTAAGAACTCAACAGCCTTGTCCATGTCGCCGTCTGTAGCTGCAAGAGCCTTCTTGCAGTCCATCATTCCAGCGCCTGTCATTTCTCTTAAATCTTTTACCATTTTAGCTGTAACTGCTGCCATGTTTCATTTCCTCCGAATCATATTAAAGAATCAAAATAAAACGTGTCTTTTCAGAAGAAGGTGCTGCCACTGACAGCACCTTCCGGATTCCTTATAACAACTTAAGCCTCTGCGTTCTCCTCAGCTGCTTCTGCTGCCTCAGCCTCGCCCTGCTTAGCCTCGATGACAGCGTCTGCCATCTTGGAAACGATAAGCTTAACGGCTCTGATAGCATCGTCGTTACCCGGAATTACATAGTCAAGTTCTTCCGGATCGCAGTTTGTATCAGCGATACCGATCAGAGTGATTCCAAGTGTGTGAGCTTCCTGAACACAGATTCTTTCCTTCTTCGGATCTACGATAAAGATAGCGTCCGGGATCTTCTTCATTTCCTTGATACCGCCAAGGTTCTTCTCAAGCTTCTCCCACTCTTTCTTTAACTCGATAACTTCCTTCTTCGGAAGAACGTCGAAAGTTCCGTCCTCAGACATCTTCTCGATTGCTTTTAATCTAGCGATTCTGGACTGGATGGTCTTGAAGTTTGTAAGCATACCACCAAGCCATCTCTCGTTTACATAGTACATTCCGCAACGCTCAGCCTCAGCCTTGATTGCATCCTGAGCCTGTTTCTTTGTACCAACGAAAAGGATTGTGCCGCCCTCAGCTGCGATATCAGCAACTGCCTTGTAAGCCTCATCAACTTTACCTACAGATTTCTGAAGGTCGATGATGTAGATACCGTTTCTCTCTGTGTAGATGTACGGTGCCATTTTCGGGTTCCATCTTCTTGTCTGGTGACCGAAATGTACGCCGGCTTCCAGAAGCTGTTTCATTGAAATTACGCTCATGTTATTTTCCTCCATTTGGTTATTTACTTCCGCCTGCATCTCACTTCCACAACCACCTGAAAAACTCAGGCACCACTTGCAGAATCCGCAGACGTGCATAATATCAGCTTTTTCACTATATCATAAGTCAATTTCCCCTGCAAGTACTTTTTTATTATTTTTCCAACTTTTTTTGTGTCTTTTTTTGCGTCTCGCGTTACCCAGCGGTGAGCTTCCGGGCTGGTGTGCATGATCCGGGGATCTGGCTTCCTCTTAGCGCGCAGGTGACTGCGTTGAAGAACAGGCAACACTTGTCTGAGCGCAGCGAGTTGTGTTGCCTGTTCTTCGCCCTTAGCAGTCTCCCGGGCGCTTAGAGGAACCATCCCCGCATCCCCGGCACACCAGCCCGGAAGCTCACCGCGTACCTTTCGCCAAGACACCTCAAAAGACATTCTCCCCTATTCCACCCAAAAAAGAGGCGCAGCCCTAAATCCCGCCGCACCGCTTTTTACATCTTCTTCAATTACAACCAAAACCACTTCTATCAGCTATTTCGCATTAACCGCCTTCAACGCCTTCAGCTCATCAAACACCACATCATTCAAAACTTTAATGTATGTTCCCTTCATACCCGAAGACCTCGACTCGATAACACCCGCACTCTCAAACTTCCGGAGCGCATTCACGATAACGGATCTCGTAATACCAACCCGGTCTGCGATCTTGCTGGCAACAAGAATTCCCTCGTTTCCGTCAAGCTCCTCGAAGATATGGGTAATTGCCTCCAGCTCGGAGAACGATAACGTGCTGATCGCAGATTTCACGATCTGTACCTTTCTTGTCTCCTCCGCGTTCTCCTCATTTACAGAACGCATCATCTCAAGGCCGACAACCGTAGTACCGTATTCGCAGAGAATAATATCATCGATATCATACTGCTCGTCGGATTTGTACATAAATAAAGTTCCAAGACGCTCTCCCGCAATATCGATCGGAGCGATGATCGCCTGGTATTTCTTCACGTTCTCCTCAGCGAAACCGAGAGTCGCAAGATTTACATTTTCCTTGGTGGAAAGGACACTTAAGAGGCGTTCGTTAAACATTTTATCGACATAGCCGCCAACTTTGTCCTCAATCAACTCATGGATCTCATCGACACCAGGACAGATGCTTACACCCAGGACTTTTCCTTTCTTGCTGATCACGAGAATGTTCGACAGCAAAATTTCGCTTAAAACTTTACAGATGTCGTTAAATACGACCTTGTGCGAATTGTTGTTGTGGAGCAGTTTGTTTATTTTTCTGGTCTTATCCAATAATTCAACACTCATTTCCGAAAACCTCCTTTACTTTCTGATATCGTACGAATAATATTTGATCGATTAAATTGTAACACGATATTTCCAGAATTTCAAGACTTTTTCGGATAATTAGGATAAATCGAAATAAATTGTCAAGTCCTTATCAATTTTTTGAAGTTTAAACTGTCTGAATTGTATCATTTGTAGCGATAATTATGCAGTTCAGTGCATTTATCGGCAAATTTCACTGTCAGAAGAGACATTTCACCTTTCCACACCAGCTGACCCGATGCCTGCATCTTCTTCCAAACATCCGCCGTATGCAGGTTTGATTCACAGCTCTTACAAGAAACATCCGGCAAATGTGTCTCGCACATCCCGCCAGAGCCTTTTTATCACTGCCGTTCATCCTGTAACCGGCAGCAGATTATTCAGTTGCAGTCTTTTCCTCTTCCTTTTCCTTCATCGGCATCACAAAACCGCACTGCTCATTTGCGCAGACGAGTTTGTTTCCTTTTTCCACCATGTAGCTTCCGCATTCCGGACATTTCTCAGTGGACGGTTTCTGCCAGGACATGAAATCACAGTCCGGGTTGGCCTCACAGCCGTAATACTTTCTGCCTTTTTTCGTCTTCTTGATGATGACTTCTTTTCCGCACTTCGGACACGGGATGCCGGTCTTCTCCAGATACGGCTTCGTATTCCGGCACTCCGGGAATCCCGGACATGCGAGGAACTTACCGTGAGGACCGTACTTGATGACCATCCGTCTTCCGCAGACCTCACAGATCTCATCCGATTCCTCATCTGCGATGTGGACCGTCTCAAGCGTTCTCTGGGCCTCATTCACCGCTGCCATGAGATCCGGGTAGAAGTTTCTGACGATCGTCTTCCACGGGGTCAGTCCCTCTCCGACGCTGTCTAACAGGAACTCCAGATTCGCCGTGAAAGCGATATCCACGATGCTTGGGAAGCACTGCTTCATGATCCGGTTGACAACCTCGCCGAGCTCAGTCACATAAATATTTTTATTTTCCTTCACCACATACCGGCGTGCAAGGATCGTTGTGATCGTCGGAGCGTAGGTACTCGGACGTCCGATGCCCTGTTCCTCCATCGCCTTTACAAGCGATGCCTCCGTATAGTGGGCCGGCGGCTGGGTAAAGTGCTGGGCATTTACAAGATCGGCAAGCTCCAGCTCCTCGCCCTTTTCCAGCTTCGAGAGGATCTGATTCTTCTCTTCCTTCTCATCCGCCTCGATATAGACAGACATGAAGCCGTCAAATTTCAGTCTGGACGCTGTCATCGTAAATTCATTTCCGCCCGCCATGACCTTAACAGAAGTCGTCTCATAGACAGCTGCAGACATCCGGCTCGCGGTAAACCGCTTCCAGATCAGCTGGTAAAGACGGAACTGATCTCTCGAAAGAGATTCCTTCACCTTGACAGGTGTCAGAGAAAGATTCGTCGGACGGATCGCCTCGTGCGCATCCTGGATCTTTCCGTTATTCTTCTTTGAATTCTCTCCCGTTGACAGATATGCTTCCCCATAGTTCTCAGCGATGAATTCGCCTGCCATCTTCTCCGCTTCCTCCGCGACACGGGTGGAATCGGTACGCAGGTAAGTGATCAAACCGACCGTGCCGTGTCCTTTCACATCAACGCCCTCATAGAGCTGCTGTGCGAGACGCATCGTCTTCTGGGTGGAGAAGTTTAACGCCTTGGACGCCTCCTGCTGCATGGTACTCGTTGTAAACGGAAGCGGCGGCTTCTTCGTGCGCTCACCGTTCCTGATATCATTTACGATAAATTTCTGTCCCTTTAAGGACTCTAACAGGGCATCCAGCTCGGCACGGCTCCTGATCTCTGTCTTTCCATCCTTATCTTTATGGAAATGGGCCGCTGCCGGCTTCTTTGTCCCCGGTGCTTTCAACATCGCATCGAGACTCCAGTATTCCTCCGGAATAAACGCGGAGATCTCCTCTTCACGGTCACAGATCATTCGGAGTGCCACCGACTGGACACGGCCGGCACTCAGTCCGCGTTTTACCTTTTCCCAGAGGATCGGGCTGATCTTATAGCCCACGATACGGTCCAGGATACGCCGCGTCTGCTGGGCATCCACAAGATTCATATCGATATCTCTCGGTGCCTTTAAGGACGCCTTTACCGCGTTTTTCGTGATCTCATTGAAGCTGATTCGGTATACTTTTTTATCTTTTACCTCATCGAGCTTCAGCGCTTTCATCAAATGCCAGGAAATCGCCTCTCCCTCACGGTCAGGGTCAGTTGCGAGATAGATCTTATCTGCTTTTTTCACTTCTTTCCGGAGTTTCGCAAGGATATCGCCCTTGCCCCGGATCGTGATATATTTCGGTTCATAATCATTTTCCACATCAATTCCGAGCTGGCTCTTCGGAAGATCTCTTACGTGTCCGTTGGACGCGTCCACCTCATATGTGCTTCCCAGGAATTTTTTAATTGTTTTAACCTTTGCAGGAGACTCCACAATCACAAGACTGTTCGCCATATTTTTCACATCCTTCTGCAATCATTCCGCTTTATAATATTGATTCCCGGTTCCAAAAACAAGTCCCGCAAGCTCCAGCTTTAAAAGGGCTTCCATACATTCTGTCACAGAGAGTCCGCTCAATGCGGCGACCTCTTCCAGATGTCTGGGGCGCGAATCAACCGAAGCATACACCAAATTTTCGTTCTTGGCAAGCCTATTTTGTGAAAATTTATGAATCGTTAATTTTCTTTCGTATTTCATCCCGAGGAATTCCAGCACATCCGACGGGCTCAAAAGCAGGCTCGCACCGCCCTGGATCAGGCGGTTGCAGCCCCCGCTCAACGGGTCATTTGCACGTCCCGGAAGGGCGAAAACCTCCTTTCCCTGTTCTAAAGCAAAATCCGCTGTGATCAGCGATCCGCTCTTCTCCCTCGCTTCTATTATTATGACCGCGTCAGCAAGAGCGCTGATGATCCGGTTTCTCAGCGGAAAGTTCATTGCCACAGGGCGGGTCCCCGGGACGAACTCTGAGAGGATACCGCCGTTTTCCTCCATGGCATGAAAAATTTTGTAATTTTCCCGCGGATAACAGATATTTACCCCGCATCCCAGAACCGCGTAGGTGGGTTTCCCGCGCTCGATCGCGCCCCTGTGGGCACAGCCATCCACTCCCGCCGCCATGCCGCTGATAATGTTGACTCCCGCATTGGCAAGTTCCCCGGCATAAAATCCGGCCGCCTCCTTCCCATATTCCGTGCAGGCTCTGGCGCCGACAATGGCAACCGCCGGGACCTCGTTTTCCGGAAGATTTCCCTTTACGAAAAGCGCCGCCGGGCGGTCTTTATATGGAAGGAAACGTTCCGGATAGTCTGTGTCTCCTTCAGCGATAAAGCGGATCCCCGTCCGTTCCAGCCCATAAAATTCCTTCAGCCATGCAGATTCCTGCTCTCTTGCCTGCAAAAAGACCGTCACGCGCTTCTCTGTGAGAACTCCCGCTTTTTGGATTTCCTGTTCCTTTGCCGTCCAGACCTCCTGATATGTTCCGAACCTTTCCCTTAACTTCCCGATCGTCGCACTGCCGAACCCCGGAACATGGCAGAGACAGTAAAACGCTTCCCGCTCGGTAAGTGTGTTGTAAGCCATGATCTTATGTACCCCTTTCCTTTCATTCATAGAACTGTTCCGCACCCAAAAAGTTCCGGACAAGCTTCGTTTTCAGGCATTAATTCCCCCAGAACTTCTCCCGGCTCTTCACATAGGACACCGCCTCGCACAGATCTGAAAGCCGGATTTCACTCGCACCTGCAAGATCCGCCGTCGTTCTTGCGACTTTTAAGATCCTGTCATACATTCTGGCGGAAAGCGCAAGCTTTTCGAAGATCTCCTCCATAAAGGTCTCCTCCTCCTTCCCCAGAACGCAGTATTTCCGGATATGCCGCCCCGCCATCTCCCCGTTGCAGCGGATGTTTTCCTCCATAAACCGCTCTTTCTGGATCTCTCTCGCCTGCTCCACCCGCGCCCGGATCGCGCCGGAAGCTTCATTTTCTCCGCCGCCTCTGATGTCCCCGTAAGTAACCGGGGATGCCTCCACACAGAGATCGATCCTGTCCAGCAGTGGTCCCGATATCTTCTGCAGATACCGCGTGATCTGTCCCTCCGTGCACCGGCACCTCGCAAGGTCCGGAAAATGACCGCAGGGACATGGGTTCATCGCAGCCACAAGCTGAAAGTTGGCCGGATATGTCACCGTGGCCTCCACTCTCGAGACTGTCACCTCCCGGTCTTCGAGCGGCTGCCGGAGTGTCTCGAGTGCCGCTCTGGAAAACTCCGGCAATTCATCGAGGAACAGGATCCCGCCGGTGGCAAGCGAGATCTCCCCCGGCTTCGGTCTCCTCCCGCCTCCCGTCAGTGCCTGGACCGATACCGTGTGGTGGGGTGCGCGGAACGGCCTGATCTTTACAAGCGGCTCTTTCTCCGTCAGAAGTCCGCTCACACTGTAGATCTTCGAGATCTCGATGCTCTCCGCCACGTCCATTCCCGGCATGATCGTCGGCATTCTCCTCGCAAGCATGGTCTTTCCGGCCCCCGCAGGTCCCACGACCAGAAGGTTGTGCTTTCCGGCGGCTGCCACCTCCGCCGCCCGCCTAAGGAGCGGCTGTCCCGATAATTCCGCGAAATCCACATCATAGCGGTTCATCGTATCCTGCAGCTCCTTCATGTTTACCGGTGGTTCCGGGCGCATCGGCTGTTTTCCGGATAACATATCCACCAGATGTTTCAGATCCCGGACACCGTAGAGCGAAATCCCGCCGATAAAGGATGCCTCCTTCACGTTCTCAGCCGGAAGAAATACCCGTCGGAATCCACTCTCCCGTGCCTGTGCCGTGAGCGCCATAACGCCCGGGATCCCCCGCACAGTCCCGTCCAGCCCCAGTTCCCCGAAGAATACCGCATCCTCCAGGTCCTTTGCCTGGAATCCTCCGTATGATGACAGGATCGCCGCGGCGATCGCCAGATCAAAGCCGGTTCCTTCCTTTCTAAAATCTGCCGGAGACAGATTGACCGTGATCTTCTTTGGCGGCAGGGAGAGTCCAAGATTCTTGATCGCCGTCCGCACCCGGTCTCCGCCCTCCCGGACCTCCGAGGCCAGATATCCCACAAGGATCAGCCCCGGAAGTCCGTCACTGACGTCCGCCTCCACGGTCACGTTTTTCCCCTCCATTCCGAGGAGATATATGCTGTTGATCTTGCTGAACAAAAAATACTCCTTTCCAGTCTTTGGTTGTCATCTCACCACCTATAGAGATAGGAGAAGCCTTGATGTTGTTAGTTGAAATCATCCCTGAAATCGAGAATATTTTCACCGTTTTTTGATAAAATAGATATGGTTTAAGAATTTTAAGAATTTAGACTGTGAAACCTGTATCCGTTCCCCTCTCACGCCTGCAGAAGAGAGCGGATTTCCTCTCAAATATGGGGCGTCCGGCGGAGGATTTCTTCCTATTTCCGCCAGCCCCATATGCATCGTCCTCCCACCGCGCGGGCAAACACCCGCCGCGTGGCCTTACCATTTGAGCTTTCATCCATGTTTTCACCGTCATTGACAGGAATCAGCCCTCATGCTCCCCGATCCACTCCAGGATATCCGCGGATACCTGGTCGCGGTTGAGTTCGTTTAAAAGTTCATGTCTCGCATCCTCATAGAAGCCGATGGAGAGATCCTCCGCTCCTGCCTTGTCGTATCGCTCATAGACGCGGCGCACGCCTTTTGTCTCCTCTCCCACCGGGTCTTTGCTTCCGGACAGGATCAGGATCGGGAGATCTGTCCGCATTTTTCCGGCTTTTTCAAGCTTTGCCGTTTTTAAGATCACCTCAAAGAAGTCACGGTACGCCCCGGCTGTGAAGATAAAATCTGTCAGCGGATCGTCTCCAAAATCCCGGTCTTTCTTTTCATCCCTGGAGAGCCAGTCGTATGGCGTCTTCACAGGTTTAAATTTCCTGTTGTAATTTCCGAGGGACATCTCATAGAGCAGTTTGCTCCGGCAGCGTGTTCCTCTCTGTCTGCAGATCGTGTCCGCCAGCAGATAGCCAAGCCGGACCTCCGCGTCCTTCGGAGCTCCGGTCCCGAGTAAGATCACTCCGTCGATCCCGTCTTTATAGACAGTCAGATATCGTCTCGCGAAAAATGATCCCATGCTGTGTCCCAGAAGGAAGATCGGCACACCTGGATATTTTCTCTGCGCGTGGACCGTCACGCGGCGCATATCGCGGATCACCGAGACGGCTCCGCCATGCTCCCCGAAGTATCCGCGGTCTTCCGCTGCCGCTGCGGTCTTTCCGTGTCCAAGATGATCATTTCCAAGGACATAGATCCCGTGTCCCGCTAAAAATTCCGCAAACTCCCGGTATCTTCCGACATGTTCCATCATTCCGTGGGCAATCTGAACGATCGCTTTCACCTCACCGCTCGGGATCCACTCCATACAGTGAAGATTCGCGATCCCACTGCTGGACGGAATATAAAATTCATGAATTTCCATTTTTCTCCCTCCTCACACCAGATCTTTTTGCCGTCGGCAGGATCCGCAGACGGGATCCGGTCTCCGGTCAGGATCAATGCCCCGCCAGTTTTCATACGTGATCAGCTTATCTATAAGTATAACACGCATACCGTATTTTCCCCAGGAAACATCTGTTAAAATTTCATAAAGTTTATATAAACCTAAAAAAGAATGTGCCTCGGCACATTCTCGCGCCGAGCGCGGTCGCTCGCGACGA
>ERZ836829.944-NODE-944-length-22952-cov-137.686596_pt1 | contig 22952 bp, 15 predicted proteins | sample MGYA00519574_ERZ836829 | MGnify/ENA primary metagenome ERZ836829 (study PRJEB31850, sample SAMEA3708808) | human gut metagenome | biome: human gut; feature: human-associated habitat; material: faeces | place: China | collected 2014 ... | reverse complement strand
GGAGGGGGGATTCGAAACACCCCTCCCTATCTCTGGCCCGCGCGGAGCGCAAGCCGCTTGACCAAAAGAGAAAATCTGCCCCGCGCACAGGCGCGCGCCGCAGCCTGGAAATAAAAAAGACTTCTGCACGGTGAAATGCAGAAGTCTTTTTGCTTATCCAAGGATCTTTTCTCCGCTGGAATTGGTAACGGTCAGCTCCTGTCCGGTCAGGCTGGTGACAAGAGCGATATAGCTCGTCCCGGCCTCGATGTTCATCGTGCGGCCATCGGCGTCGTAGAGCAGCAGCGTGTTGTCCTGGCCCTGCGTCCAGGTGATGGTCCACAGATGCCCGCCGTTGAGCCAGACGCCGCCGCCCATGCTCAAATCGTAGTCGTAGGTCTTGCCGTCGTCCCGCAGCTCGGAGGCGCTGAACAGCACCAGCAGATTATCGAACCCGGCCTGCTGGCCGTTGTTGGCGTCCAGCTGGGGCGTGCCGTCGGCGTGGAGCATCCGGTAAAGCCCGCTGTCGGCGTCGTAGGAAAAGCCGGTGGCGTTGTCGTCGTCAAAGCAGACCCGGACATTCACCGCGTCCGGCGCGGTGGCGTCCGGCAGTTTGCCGTCTGCTTCCTGCGGAAGAAGTGCAGGGATGGACAGCACTGCGTCGGCCCCGGAGGACGCACTGTCCGCCGCGGCAGATGCGGCGCTCGTCACCCGGGATTCCGTCAGAACAGAGGAGATGCTCAGCTCATCCAAGACATTAGAGATGGCCTCGCCGCTGGTGTACCACAGCGGTGCGTTGCTCCACTCACTGCCGCAGTCGAAGGCAGTGCGCCCGGCTTCCAGAGCATCCACGGCCCGGATGGAATAGTAATCGAGGAAGTTCTGGTCGAACTGTCCCCCGCCCCGCTGTACCGGAATGGGCTGCTGGCCCACCAGAAGCCGCCAGTAGATGTCCTGACCGGCGGCCACCGGCCCGACCTTCGGGGTCGCGGCCAGCGCCGGATAGACGAGGCAGAGCTCAGTGGACGTGCCCACCTCGGTGAGAGCTTCCAGCACCACAGACGCCGAGGAAAGACCCCACTGAGTGGTGGAGGCAGTGCTGTTCTCAATGACCACGGCCACCGGACGCTGGCCCTGCCACTCGAGGGCAAGGCCGGTGAGCGGGTCGGCGGAAGCGGGCGTTTCCGGCTCACTGTCGCTGGGCAGAAAGGCGCAGCCTGCCAGCAGCGCGGCGGCCAAAATGAGGCAGAGCGCAGTTCGAATGCGTTTCATCGTCATGTTCCTCATGGGCTTACTGGCAGCTGAAATTGCTCAGCTCGTCGTTGTCCACCAGTGCAAAGTAGGTCTTGCCCCGATTGAGGGTCATCTCCTCGCCGGATTTGGTATAAAGCTTGAGGGGGTTGGTGGGATAGGTCTTTTCCCAGCGGCCCGCCTGCACGCCGCCGCGGGTGAAGAGGTAGGCGTTGCCGCCCTTGATGTACTGCACCTCCTGCACGTCGTGGGAGTCACCTGCGTAGGCGTCCATGTCGGCGAAGCAGACCACGACGTTCTCGAAGGTAAGCTGCTCACCGGTCAGCTCATCGACGGTGTTCTCAGTGGCCTTCTTGGAAGGGTTGTACATCTGCATTGCATAGGAGTGGCTGAGTGCGGAGTAGCTGAACGAGGTGCGGTAGCTTTCCGAATGTACGATGGTGATTTTTTTGGCCGAGGGCTCACCCTTGAGCTTGTTGACCTCGTCGGTGCGGTAGTCGGCGAAGTGGAAGAAAGTCCCCTCGCTGGGAGCGTAAAGGCTGATGCCGGCATCAGAAGCGGCCTTGCAGATCTCCTTGCCGGAGGTGAACTCGGTGTGCTCGTAGGCCACATCGCGGCCGCGATTATTGCGGTGGGAGACGATGGGGTGGATGGGGGTCTTGAAATAATTCTTGCCGCCGATGTTCAGCCCGGAGTAGCCGTACACGCTGACGAACTGGGTGCAGAAGATGCTCTCGCCGTCGTGGTAGTAGAGGATGTCCCAGGGCATGAGCAGCTGCAGGAACTGGTCGCGGCCTGAGCGGATGGGGCCGACCTCGGGGATGCCGTCGGCGTCGCTGAACACGGCGCACAGGCGGGTGATGCCGCCCTCGACCTTGGCCTCGATGAGCAGGTCGGCGCTGCCGATGCCCCGCTGGGGGCGGGCATTCTGGCGCTGGGAGTTGGCGATGTTGTTCACCATCACAGCTACCGGGCGGCTGTTGGTGCTGCGCTCGGCGCCGGTGAGGATGTCGGCGTCGTACTCGGGCATGATGCCGAAGGCCGGGTCAAGCTGTTCGCTCTCGGGCGGCGGGGTGACGGCCATGTCGCTGACAGCTTCCGACGAAGCAGCAGTCTCCCCTTTTTTGGTCAGGCCCTTGAGCAGGCCGGGCAGCTTGCCGCCCAGCGCGGCGCTTCCAGCCGCAGAGCAGCCGGTCAGGGCCAGCGCTGCCGCTGCCAGCCCGGAAATATGAAGGACAGACCGACGAGAGATTTTCATGATAAAACAGCCTCCTATCAAAAAGCCCCGCCGCATACGGGCCGGGACAGTGCGTTCTGCTTTGATTGTACTGGTTCGCGCCCCATTTGTAAAGAGGAAGTTGCCGCCAGAATATCCGCGTCCCAGAGAGGTGACAGTAAAACTGGCTTTTATAAAAGGAACGGGTGCTCTCCCGGCGGGGGTCTGTGTGTTGCGGAAAGGCACTTTTTTGCGCTTTCCTCTTGCTTTTTTGGCGCGGGTGTGGTAATATTATTCGGCAGTATCTGTAAATCTGAAAATATGCGCTCGTAGCTCAGCCGGTAGAGCATCTGACTTTTAATCAGAGGGCCAGGGATTCGAGTTCCCTCGAGCGCACCAAAATCCCACGAGGAATCGCAAGATTCCTCGTGGGATTTTCTTTTTGTACGCCGTTTGCACGGTCTCTGCACGGTTTTTGCACGGTCCGCATTTTTCGTGTCAGATGGAGTAAGTCTGGGAATTACTCTGTAATTCGTGCTATTTTTTGCAATTCAGGTCAGCAAAGCCAAGCGGAGCTGCGCTTTTACAGAGGGGTCTGCGTCCTTCAGAAGCTCCAACAGTGCCGACACGGAGATGGTCGGTTCTGTTTCAACCGGGGCAGCCTGCACAAGTGTTGCTCCCGGCTTGTAGAAGCCTTCCTCGAACTTTTTACCCAGCTTTTTACGGGAATCCTGCTGGATGTGTGCATAGGTGTTGACCAGCAGATTGGCGCTGGCGTGGCCTGTTGTGCCTTGCACAGCTTTCACATCACCGCCGGAGATCATCAGCTGGTAGGTGGCACTGGAATGCCGCAGACCGTGGAACACGATGCGGGGGAACTCCGGGTGCTCGTCCTGCCACTTGATGAACTTCTTGCGGATGAGGATCGGCTCCACCGCCAGACCGTTGGGCAGGCGCAGGAGCATCCCGCTGTTGCGATAGCGTTCCGGGTCAACGGCTTCGTCCATTTCCAGACGCTTTAGCCAGTGTTTCAGTTCTTCTTTCAACACTGTCGTCATGAAGATGGTTCGGTTGGAAGATGCTGTTTTGGTCTTTTTGAGCACCAGCGTTGTGGTGCTGCCCTCACGTTTATCTTCAAATTCTTGCAAGATGCAGTCCTTGCTCGTTTTTGCCAGCGATATCTTTTGGACACGCTGCATACACTTGTTGATGCGGAACGTGCCTGTGCCGTCCGCTCCCTCAAAATCAAGATCTTCCGGGGTCAGACCAGCGACTTCGCCCTCACGCAGTGCGCCCACCAGTGTGAGGTGAACAGCCAGATGCAGAATCGGGTCCTCCATGCTGGCAAGTGCGGCCCACATCTCGTCTGCATTCCAGATGGCACGCTCTTGAATTGACTTTTTAGGGCTGTCCACCGGAACGGGGCTTTTGACGAGGATGCCCCACTCCACCGCATACTGGAACGCTGTCCGCAGCAGGCGGTGTACCTCGTGGATGGTCGTGCCGGAGAGAAGCCGCTGCTGCTGTTTTTCCGAAAGCACCTGCTTTTTGCCCTCATAATACTGGCCGCAGGGCGTTTTGCTGAGGGTAGAATACAAATCTTCCAGATGGTAGGGCTTGAGCTTTTGCATCTGCATATCGCCGATGTACGGAATAATGAGGTTCTGGACCGTTCCCAGATTGGATTGATAGGTGCAGGGGGCCCACTTGTGCTTGTTGCACTGCTTGGGAAGCCACTCCATCAAAAACTCCTTGACGGTGATGGTAGACGGAATCAGAAACGTTCCGTTTGCCAGTTCATGTTCGATTTGTTTTTTGCGATTTGTTGCCTCCTCTTTCGTGGAAAAACTTTCCCATTTGTTGCAGTTTTTACCCTGCTCGTCTTGGTAAGTATAGCGGACGCCATAGGAGCTGCCGCGTTTCGTAATATATGCCATACGTTATCTCCTTTTTCAAGCTGCCCGGAGCCACGCATCGAAACTGTCTTTCGGGATGCGGATGCTTCCGCCTACCCGCAGGACACGGAATTCGGTAGTGCTGTTGCACAGGTTGTAGGCAGAACGCAGGCTGATGGACAGCATCTGCGCGATCTCCTCTACCGTGTATACCAGTGTTGTGGCTTTCGGGCTGTCAGTCGGAGACTTGACGGCATTGGTTTGAGTGACCACTTCCATTGTATCGTTATTCGGAATGGTCTGCAAGATATTTTTCGTATAATTCAAAGATTTCACAGTTTCGGTCGCAACAGGCCGAGATTTGTTCATAAGCAAAACCTCCATGTTTTATTTTTGATGTAAATTCAAAATCGCCTGCTCACTCTGCGCATCCTGCACATTTCACGCACTGTGAGCAGGCTGAGCAGGGCTTTTTCAAGTTGATTCTTATTTTTTAATCCCACGGACTGGGAACATCAACGGGTAAAAACAGGTCAACGTCTACATTGTGAAAGCCCCGATTTGTGCCAATGCACTTATCATCGTAGACAATGCCCAGACTTTTCTGATTGTCTTTCAGATGGTGGATAAAGGTTGATGCTGCCAGCGGCTTTTCCAGATTGTCCAGACACCAGCGTTCATAGACTTTATAGAAATCCGTGGATTTGCACTTGGCCCCCTGCCGAATTTCAAAATAGCCCTCGGATTTGAGAAAGCCCAGGATATTGTTGCCCTGCTCCATCGCTTCTTTCAGATTCGCGGCGGTGCGTTCGCTGATGGTAAATTGGTAATTGTTTTGAATCAGCCGATGCAGCCCCTCCAATGCCCAAAGCAGGATGCCCTCTTTTTCGTTCCGCATCTTATCAATGAGAAAAGGATCATCCACCCGGCCAACGGGCTTTTCCTTAGTGGTGAGCAACAGCTGGCGGCGATAGAAACCGTTGGACTTGTCATAGAGTGCGTGTAAGCTACCATTCCCGAAGCAGGCAAACCGAACATACAGCGTACCCTGCACACTCTGCTGGCCCTTGCGCTCAATGTCAATTTTATCTTCCAGCGTGACAAGAGTTTTAATGTTGTTCGTCTGTGGCAGGGCTTCGGTTTTCATGTCATCGTCCACCAGAAGCAGCTTGTACTCCAAGTCTGCACGGGCAAAGCGGTTGGTTTCCACTTTTTGCAGACTGCCTGTGTACATACTGCTGCCGAACAATTCTCGCAGGATCAGCCCGATTCTGGATTTTCCCTCACCGCCCTTGCCGACCATCAGCAGCATTTTCTGCGCTTTGGTAACAGGTAGCAGGCAATAGCCAATGTATTCTTGTAGGGCCGGAATATCTTCTTCGTATAGCAGTTCGTTCAAGAATTGCAGCCAGCGTGTCGGTGCTGGTGCATCCGACACATAGGCGATGGGCAGACGGTTCATGCAGTATTCTTTTTCAGGGGTAAAGTGACCGTCTGCAAAATATGTACCGTTTCGGACATGGATGCGGTCTGTCTGAATCTCCGGTGGTTCAGATGCACAGGCCAACTTGATGGCCTGCATGATATGTTCAATACGTCGTGCTACGCTGGTGGTGGCATAATAGCGAATCTGCTCATAGATTTCCTTCTTCAGCGGAGCTTCATCCTCCACCATGCCATCCACCGTGAACAGCCTGCCTTGAAAGCAGCGCATGGGGTGCAGGCTCAAAAAGTAATCTGCGAATAATGGTTCAATGATTTTCCCGTTGTCACCCACCCAGTTTCGGGCGGGTGCACTATGCTGCATCTTCGGTTTCCTTGCATCGTTCGATTGCTTTTCCAAGAGCGGTCACTTCCTTTCCGTTCAATAGTTGTTGCTTTTCATTTGGACTTCCCTGCAAAAGAATATCCAGCAGATATTGCACACGGTCTGCATAGTGTAGACTTGCTACAAAACAAGGATGCAGGGATGCTTCTGGATTTTTGGGTGCATAGGCCATGCGCCAATTTGCTAGCAGAGAACGATAGCTGCACAAGATTTTGTAAAGTTGCTCTTTCGGACTTAGCGGTTTTTCCACCGGCTTGCAGGGAAGTGGTTGAAAATTATCTGTTGCAGAAAGTCCAAAATCTATAGCCAGCTTTTCAGCCGCTTGCAGCAGGGACAGTTGAAACAGTTTTGCGGCAAAGTCGATCATATCACCATCCGCTCCACAGCCAAAACAGTGAAACCGAAAATCCACTTTCATGCTGGGATTGCGGTCTGCATGGAATGGACAGCAAATCATGCTGCTGCGGTTTGGACGAAAACCATAGGCTTCTGCGGCCTGCCGGGTGGTGATATTCAGCTTTACGATTTCAAATAAATTGTTGTTCTTGAAGATTTTCCTCCTTTACAGTTCTATGCCATGACTGCGCTTCTTCGGTTTGGTGCATGTCTGCTCACGCTGTGCGATTTCTTCCTGCCGCTGCTGCAGCTTTTGCAAAACGGACGGGCGGGAATCTTCTTTGATTTGCTCCATGGCCGCTTTTTTCACCTCTGGGATATAGAAGAACGGCGTTCCTCTTGAAAGAAGGCTCTTGATTGCCCCAATGATATTTTTCCGCAGGCAGAGTATTTGTTCTTCTGCATATTTTCTGGTGCGGAAGTCTGCAATTCGTTCTGGTTCCATTAACCATTCCAAATGTTGATCAATTTCATTTACAGCTTCCTGTAATGCTTTGTTTAATCCAACATCGGAAACCGCAAGGACCGCTTGGTCATAAGAACCATTTACCGCATCATTAAACAAATCGTTTACATCTACCCATTGCGAAAACAGCTCTTCTAATTCGTTCTCCTGGCTTTTAATTTTTTCATTGTTTTTCGAAATCTCTTCAGATTGCCTTATCGCCTGATTGAATAGTTCAGCATATTCATCTCGCTGGTTACGGCAATCTTCCAGCAATCCGACGTATTGAATACTTTGTTCCTGCAGTTCTTTCTTCTGCTCTGCGATCCGTTCATTTTGCTTTTTCAGAATATAATCCTGCTTTTCCAGATAAGCCCGTCCGCCGTATTCCGGCACTTCGTCCAGTTCCAAGCCGTGGCGTTTGGCAATCTCAAACAGCATCGTGCGGCAGGCTGCATCGAATGTAATCTTACGATTGTTGTAGCGACCAAGGGGCTTGTCTGGTTTTGGCAGTTCAAAACCCAGTGCTTCCAATGCCTTTTCCTGCTGCGGAGCAATCTCTCCATACTTATTTTCACAGTCAAACACATGGCGTTCGTGGATGTGCGGCGTACCTTCATCCAGATGCAAGGCCCAATCCAGAATGTGAACGTGTTTGCCGAAACGCTCATGGAACTCATCCATAAATTCTGTGGCGATTTGAAAAAGTTCTTTGGGCGAAGCGTGGCTCTCCAGCGTTCCAAGCTGATAGATGCTTTCTTCGGGGCAGGTTTTCTTGCTGGTAAGCAAATCTTCGGGAGAACGGTTTCGTTCCGTGTGCCGAATTTTGGCGTTGCGCGCATTCTGTCTTTCGGTGAAATTGGTGTAATGGAGTTTGTAGTAGAGCTTTTCGACTTCTTCAAAAGTGTCGGCCAGACTTTCCTCACTCTTGGGCTGCAGAGCAGAGCGGATGCCGTTATAGCAATCCCAATAGATGTTTTGCTGGACACGTTCCGGGTCGATATGCTCGCTGTTGGCAATTTTAAAACTGCGGTCATTGTGCTTTGGGTTATAAGTGCCGTGCTTTCCGGCGCGGCCATTGTGTCGGGTAAGTTTCAGCGACCATCTCTCCTTTCTGGGGTCACACAGAGAGCGCCGTGCGCGGGGTAGGGGCAACGCGGTGCAGCGGAGCTGCAAATCTGCCGCCTGCTATGCGCCAGATAATACCCAGTAGGATATGACGCAGGGCATCACATCCACTGGGCAAGGCTGCCGCCCTTGACCCGCGCAAAGATCTGCGATCTCTGCACTCTTGCGCCGAACAACCTGACAGACAAGACTTGTGAAGTCCTCTCTGCCAGCTGCCCGGTTCTTCTTCGGCGTCGGTCTGCCCGCAAGCTGTTCCTGCCCGATTTCCTCCGGCGTATGGCTTCTTCTTGGTGCGCTCTTGTCGTGGCGGCACTTCTCCGAAAAAGCATATTAACTTGCAGCCGATCATGTTGTTGTCAAGGTACGATGTTGTCTTGTAAGAAGTTGTGGACTTTCCAAAATGCCAAGGGGTTCGTTTCTGAAAGTAGTCCCTACACCCTATACAAACTTAAAGGGGTATTTTTAAACGGGGTCTTATGAAAATTTGGGAAATTTTCACTTTTTCAAACAACTTCCTATACCTATAACATTCTAAAAAGGGTGTTAGGCAACCTGATTTTCAAATTTTGTTTGGAAAACTTCTTACACCAATATGAATCTATAGGGCCGTTTTGGAATACAATTTTGGACAAAAAGAAAAACGGCAAAGTTCACAATAGAACCTTACCGTTTTGGGGAATGCTGCACAGCAGCACCGTATTATTTCTTTTGGTTTATTATTTCATAACTGCGTTCAGCAATGTCTGATAGTCACTCACCACATCGTACACCACGTTTTCATCGTTCAGTGCCTTGAAATGTGCACGGGCACAATCAATTTTCGCCTGTTCTACCGGGGTGATGTGATTGAGCTTCATGGAATCCAGTGTGCCTTTGGTTTCAGCAACAAAGTAGATGTGCTTGACTGTGCCCTCATAGAACGCAATCGCCCAATCGGGATTGTATTTTCCAACAGGTGTGGAAATATAGAATCCATCTGGCAGCTTTACATAGACTGCCACATCGCGGTTCGTATCGAGGTCGGCGGCAAAGTCACGCTCATTAGTAGAATCGTAAATCAGATGGTCATACAGATGCCGCTGTACTTTCATGACGTTCATACCGAGTTTTCCCTTCAAAGTCGGCTCAGTGAAAATGTCTGTATCGTAATGCTCATCCAGAATATTGTAAGCGATATGCTGGATGATGGCTGTTGCCTTTTCGTCATTGATAAGGGCAGCTGCTTTCAGAATGAACTCTTCCGGGTTATCCTTGAACTGATCGAACACCGCTTTTTCAATGCCGACCAGAATCTGTACAATCGCCTTGCGGGTCAGCTTGGTTTCAGCCACCAGCTTGCCAATCAGGTCATACTTGACGCTCTGGCTGGCGTGAATTTTGGTCTGTGGGTCATATTTATGCTGATCCGCTTTTGCGAAAGCAGAGCCATCTAACAGAGAATCCTTGGATTTGATCTCCGTCATTTCACCGGATTCTACTTTGAAGTAAATCTTTGATACGTTCAGATTGCGGTTAAGCGAGCGAATGGACTTTTGCACCAGCTCATCCGTGTCAAAATCCACCACATAAACCGATTTCGGGCTGATTTTGTTCCAAAGGGCCTTGAACTCCGGCATAGCCAGCTTGTCCGGGTCAATTTTCAACTCCACATTGTTGGAACGTGCATTTTCAGGCAGCATGACCTTATCGCTGTAAACAGAGTCCAACAAATCAATGACTGATGCTGCACAGTCTGCAACTTCTTCTGCCACCTGCACCGCATGGTTTGCATGGTCGGCATAGTACTTATCCGTCAGCGCACCATGGCGGTCCACATAGCCATTCTGTACCAGATCAAAGTAGATGGCAGCGGCGGTGTCAGTATCCACGATCTGTTCGTTGCCGTTTGCGTCCGTAAGAACCTTGCCAACAAACAAGGTAGCATCCACCTTTCTGGGACGGTTCGCAACTGCTTCGGCCAGTTCGCTTTGCAAGCCTTTGGCGAAGCTGTCATAACTTTCGCTGGCAATGACAGTCAGAATGTTGATGTTATGCACATCGTTGCCCAGAACATTCGCATCCATACGTTCACCGTTCTGGTTGACGCACAGACGCAGGCCGCGGCCAACCTCCTGCCGTTTGCGGACTTCACTGCTGCTCTGTTTCAGGGTGCAGATCTGAAACACGTTCGGGTTATCCCATCCTTCCCGGAGGGCAGAGTGCGAGAAGATAAAGCGCACAGGGGAACGCTTGGGGTCCCGGTCAAGAAGAAGCTCCTTGTTTTTCATAATCAGGTCATAGGCACTGATGTCATTGGAGGTTTTCTCCCGCTTGTCATCGCCTGCAACCTGATTGACAAAATGGCCTTTCTTATCCACCGAAAAATAACCCGCATGGGTATCGTGTGCAGAAATTGCTTTCAGGTAGCGGATGTAATCATCCTCGCCCAGCGAAAGCTGCATCTGGCCGACAATATCCTCGTACTCCTGCTCAAACATCTCTGCATAAATACCGTTGTAAGGCCGGCCTGCGGCATCGTAGCACTTGTACTTGTCCACCTCGTCAATAAAGAACAGGCTCAGCACTTTAATGCCCTTGTGGAACAGCTGGCGTTCCCGCTCAAGATGCGAAAGGATCGTTTCCCGAATCTGGATGCGGCGCAGCTGGTCCTCGTCCACCTTGCCGACCACATCTCCGGCAAACAATCGGACACCATTCAGAAATTCAATGTGGTTATCACGGCCATCAATCTCTTTCACCACATAGCCATCCTTGTATTCGTCCAGATTGCCGGAGTAGTCATAGAGGTTGAATTTCAGCCCAACGGTGCGCGTTACTTTGCGCAGGCCGGATTTTCCCTTGCAGTCGAACTGAATCGTTGCCGTAGGGTCTGCCTTGGAAAGATTGATGCTTTCCAGATAGACAAACCCATCCGTAGCGGTACTGCCGGATTCCGTAATGCCTTTGACCACGATTTTCTTGACCAGACGCTTATTATAGGCTTCCATTGCATCCAGCCGGTAGACCATGTTGTAGATGCTGTCTGCACGGTGGGTAGCCGAGTAGCGCAGGGTGATCATCGGGTTGAACTCTTTCATCCGCTCTTTGGTCTGCTTGCCCTCTACCGACTGCGGCTCATCAATAATCAGAATCGGGTTCGTCTTTGCAATAATGTCAATGGGCCGACGGGAACGGAACTCGTCCAGCTTCATATTAATACGGCGGGCATCTTTGCCTTTGGCATTGAACGCCTGCGAATTGATGATCATGACATTGATGGAACTATCCGAGGCAAAGCGGTCAATTTCCGTCAACTGTGCGGAGTTGTAGATAAAGAAGCGGATCTTCTTGCCGTACTCCTCTGCAAAGTGATCCTGTGTGACCTCAAACGATTTATACACGCCCTCACGGATGGCAACACTGGGCACGACCACGATAAACTTACTCCAGCCGTAATGCTTGTTCAGCTCATACATGGTCTTGATATAGGTGTAGGTTTTTCCGACACCTGTTTCCATCTCAATGGTAAGGTTATAGTGTCCCTCCAACTGCTTGGATGGTTCAATCTGGTTGGTGCGCTGGATTTTTTGCAGGTGTTCCAAAATAATACTGTCGCTCAGCTCTGGTACAATATGTTCATTGCGCCAGCCTGTGAAGCTTGTTTCCATATCAGTCTGGTAAATGCCGCTGCCGTTGTCGATGCGGTAATTCGTAGTCAGGTAGGGCTGGCCCGCAAAGACGTCCACCACGGCTTTTGCGGCATCTGCCTGAAATTTCTGGTGTTTGAATTGAAGTTTCATCTGCTGTTCTCCCTCAAATCACCTTGACATCGGTATCCGGCGCATACAGCTTGAAAATTTCAAACACGTTGATCTTTTCCGGGCTGCTGGCAAAGGAAGAATCCCGGAACACTGCACGGCGCGGCTTGCGTTTGGCGATTTCCTTGATAACATTTTTCGGCACATTGCTGTCAAAGCAGGCAATCAGGGCATCGGGAACATTCAGCGCAGCATCGCCGGGTGCGTAGGTATGGACAGTGCAGTTGTCGATTTTCTCAGACCGATACGGCATGGACAGCGGCAGTCCCCAATCCAGCAGACAGCCAAAGAGTAAATCAAGGTCGGTGCGGTCCTCCTTGATGTTGCTTTCCAAATCTTCGAGGTTGGTCTGGGAGTATTCTTCGGCAGAATAATAGACGTCCTTCATATTGGTATCGTCCAGCTTGAAAACACGGAAGCCAATGTCCAGACCATCCGCTAATTTTTGATTTTCAGCAGTTTCATCTTCTTTGCCCCAACGAGCAGGAATCATCGGAACTTCAAAAGAAGTCTGTCCATCATCTGATGCGAATGTTTTTCTAGGTGCAGTATTGATGTTTTTTGCAATGTGCTGGTAATCTTTTCCGCCTGTCTTCAATGTTTCGTAAAGTTTATCTCCTGCCCTGCGAATACGCTCTTTGCCAATATCACAAATGGTTTTATAGCCAGCCTTATAAGATTCATCCTTTTCGTCACAGGGTTCAGGTAACTGTACCAAAATAAATTTGCGATGACTATGACCGCTATTTTCAGCGTTTAACTGCATAACAGCATGAGCAGTAGTTGCAGAGCCTGAGAAAAAATCCAGGATTATGTCGTTGTCGGACAATTGAACAAGATTGAGCAGCTTCATCAATAACCGAACCGGTTTTGGCGTTTCAAATGAATTTCCAATACCCGGCAATAACGAAATCAGTTCTTTCTTTGCTTCTTGATTATGGCCGCACTCCGAATGAAACAGTATAGATGTTGGCACAACTCCATTTTGAATTTCTGTCAGAAATTGTTTTTGCCGTGGAACATTATCTCCTTTTTCACCAAACCAGAGCCGATTTTCACTCTTTAATTTAAGATATGTTTCATATGCAGGAGCCCACTGACGCCCTTCAGGCGGATAAAATTCTTTTCCAGAAGGAGATGTGATTGCATAAGAATGACCTGCTGCTTTGGTTTTAGATGTCAGATCACCGCTCGTCCAAACACCCCTAGGGTCATTATCAGGATTTTTGAATTTTTGCAACGCCGAGGAATCACGTTCTTGTAATTTAGGAGACCATTTGGTTTTATCCTTTGCATAAACAAGTATATAATCATGCACAGCAGTTATATATTTATCATCGTTTTGTGGCGCAAATTTCTTTTCCCAAATGAGCTGTGAAACAAAATTGCTTTCACCAAATATTTCACCGCAGCATTTTTTCAAATCATCTTGTGAGTTGTCATCAATGCTAATGAAAATTACGCCATTGTCCGAAAGAAGATTCCGTGCCAAAAGCAATCGAGAGTATATCATGCTACACCAATCAGAATGGTATCGCCCTGCCGTTAAAATATTTTCTCTGGAATAATTTACATTGCCATCCTCATCAAAATAACCCGTTCCATCATTATATTCATCCATATCCATAATGAATGAGTCTGGATAAATAAAATCATGGCCCGTATTATACGGAGGGTCAATGTAAATCATTTTGACTTTGCCCAGATAGCTCTCCTGCAACAGCTTGAGCACTTCCAGATTGTCACCCTCAATATAGAGATTCTCGGTATCATCCCAGTTCTTGCTTTCTTCCGGGCAGGGGCGCAGGGTCTTGCGGATGGGCTTGTTAGCTTCCACAATGGATGCCTTTTTGCCCACCCATGTAAACTCGTATGCTTCATCTCCGTCTACAACGTCCGGCGAGAGCATCTGCTTCAGCAGTTCAAAGTTGATACCGCGCTTGTAAACCTTGCGGTCGGGGGTACTCTTTTCCTCATCCAGCATTTCCGTGATGCAGTTAGGAAAAAGCGCGGCGATTTTATCAATGTTCTGGGCTGTCAGGTTGGGGGTCTGAAGGGGAAGTTTGCTATTCATGAAATGTTCCTCTTTTCAACTTGTTCTTAGTTCATGTTGTTTACAATATCAGAAATGTCCCATAAACCATGACCACTGATTGCATCCACCTTATCGCCAACTGAATCGGTGGTGGTATTTATATTGTCGAGCTTATCACAAGCATCCGCAAGAGAATTGTATAGTCCATCTCCTTTTATTTCGTCAAGTTTATCGCAAACATCTGCAATTGAGTCATAAACTCCTGAACCTTGAATATCTCCTAATTTATCATTGATTTCCGATAAAATATCCCGAATTTCACCAAGGATGTTTACTAAGTCTTCCATTTCTATTCTCCTTTATTTTTTTGATGTCATGCCTTGCTTTGCATTGCTTCCAGTGCTGTGGCAGCTTCGTTTATAAGATATAAAATTTCACCTTCATCTTTTTCTATGTTGAAAATCGTTCCAATTTTATCTTTTAACTCTAATAGGCTCTGTTTACAATTTTCATCGCCATTAAGAACCGCACCCATTTTTTGAGAGTCTACTGCACACTGATGATACTTAGGATTCCCAAAAGCAAAATCCGGGGTGTAAATGTTGGTATAGTCGCATTGAGTCACCCATGCTGCACCAAGTTCATTCATACAGGCTGGACTATCAAGATAGGCATTAGACCACAATATAATCATAAATATTTCTCGATTAATGTTTTTCCTGAGATAATTGAATATATTTTGATCCAATGGAATTTTATGAAGCGGATGTGAACTATAAATAAGCTGTTCTCTCTTTACACCTAAACCCATAATAAATTTTTCCAGAATATCCCCATAAGTCTTATCAGAGGAGCAATGACTCAAAAAGATGATTGGCTCCGTTGAATCAGGTGTATCTTCATTTTCGATAGCAGTTGATTTAGGGGCAACTTCTGATTCGGAAACTTTTTGGATTGACAAATGTATTAGTTCCGCAACACGTTGGTGTTCATCTTTGTGAAAAACATAGCTATTGCTGTAAATTTTAGACAGGTTTTTCTGATACCAGTTATCCATTTCTCCAAGACAATAAAGTGCACGTTCTTTATCATAATTGGTTAGGGCTTGCTTCAACGATGGTAAAAGCATCGTTGCATGGCATTCACTAGAATAACTTGTAAGTGTAGTTTCAATTCCCGGAAATTCCATTAATAGCTGGTCATAAACATTCATGATATTCCTCCTATATTCTTTAGATTCTTTTTTAATCGTGTTAATTCTGCATTCATCTCTACCTGACGATTGAACTGCTTCTCTTTCCGAATCTTATTCTCCAATGCCGCAATCTGCTTTTGCAGTTTTTCACGTTCCGCAGAGCGTTGGATGTTCTCCGCAATGCTGTATGCGGCACTCCAGCTTTCACCCTGCAATTGGGCAATCTGCCGCACCAGTCCATCGTAAACCGCCTCTAAGCTCAGACCGCTTATCGCAAGGGACAATTCTGTTTCTGGCATCCAGTCTGTATGCAGATAACAGCTTACCTTGGCACTGCTGTTCGCAGATGTATCTTTACAGCCGATCCAAGCCTGCACCTTATTCTCATAAGAAAGAACAAACAGAATGTGATAGAGGATTTCACTGTCGATTTGGCGCAGAACAGCTTCATCCAGTTTTGGCCCGGTCAGGCACAGCTCGAAAATCTCGATCTCTGTCACCCGCTCTCCGGCAGTGAGATTCAAGGTGGACACCGCCAGCTTGTTGCGCCAGTAGATACAGCGCAGCTGGTCTGCAAACAATCGCTTGACTGCCGCTGGAACGGCAGCATTTTCATAGAACTTCTGTTTCGGAATCCGTTTGTTAAACTCCGTGGAGGGTGGAAAGCCCAGCATTGATCTCACCTCTTATTGTACCACAAGGAAGCAAATCAGTTCAAAGTCATCCAACCCGGAAATCGAAGAAAGCAGGGCCGTCGTACCGCCCATCTTGAACAGACTGTCAATGTCGCTCTCTTCCTTTGCATCCAAAATGGAATTGATGGCCTCGCTCAGCAATTCAGAATAGGCAGACATATTCTTTCCATCGTCCGTGGCCTGATTGAACTGTTGGCAAAGGCTCTGGTCTGGTTCGGTTTTGCCTTTGCAGAGCAGCCGCAGACGATCCAGCAGCTCTTTCGGAGAAAGATAATCGCAGACAGTCGAGCCATCCTGCCCAATATAAACCATGTAGAATGGATGCAGACGGTTTTGCTGATCCACATTGATCTCATTGTTGATGTTTTTCAGAACAAAGATCACACCCGGAGGTGCATCGGGCGTAGATGCAACAATTGCGTGCATCCCAAGCGGCGTATGCTCCACATCATCGTGTTTCTTCATATAGTCCAGCAAGTCCAGCCGGAACTCGTTCAATCCCAAGTCCATAATGGAAATGCCGCCCGACATTTCTTCCAGATCGACCACCTCGTTTTTCAGCCGTTTGAGCTGTGCACTGCGATATTCCAAATCGCCTTTTTCTTCCGGGCTGATGAGGTTATCATCCCCTGTGGAAGTCATGACCGTCAGCTTCATTCTGGTTTCCACGCGGCCTTTCAGGTTGATGTACTCATCCAAATCCACATCCGGCCAGAAGTTGACCAACTGGATACAGCAATTCTGGCTTCCGATGCGGTCAATGCGGCCAAAACGCTGGATAATGCGCACAGGATTCCAGTGAATATCATAGTTGATCAGATAATCACAGTCCTGCAAGTTCTGACCTTCGGAAATGCAGTCGGTGGCGATCAACAAATCAATATCCGCCTGATTTGCGTTCGGCAGGCTGTCCCGCCGCTTGGAAATGGGCGAAAAGCAGGTGAGAACTGTATTCAGATCCCCACTGAGTTTGGGAATGGTTGTTTTACCATCCACGCTGCCGGTGATTTCGGCAGTGTTCAGCCCAAACGCTTGCTTTACATAGCCGGAAATATTCTGATACAGATAGTCAGCAGTATCTGAAAACGCAGTAAAAATAATGATTTTCCGGTTGCCGGGATTGATGGGATGCCTTTGCTTTTCGTCAATCAGGCGCAGCAGTTCTTGCAGCTTGGCATCGTATGCAGGGGTGATATCCTGCACCATCAGGGAAAGAAGCTCCAGATTTTCAGCATCCTTTTCCAGATCATGCAGCCACGAAACATGATCCATATCCGCAAGATCAATCTTTACTTTGCGGCCGACTGTAAAAATGTCGTTGTTCTGGTCATCATCGTCCCAATCGGTTGCATCGGGAATGTCGTTCAGCTCCAGCACACGGCTGCCATTTTGATATGAACGTACCGATTGCATGGTATCTTCAATCAGTTTACTGATTCGGTCAATCGTCAGCCGAAACGCATAAACAGAACTTTCCAGCCGTTTGAGCAGGTTAATGCTCATCAGACGGCGGATTCCCTCTTCACGGCCTGCCTGCGTCAGTCCCTTTCCATGCTGGCTGGGGTCGATGTATTTGGAAATCCGAGAGGACAGAATAAAGCTGGTTGGTGTGTAAATGTGCAGCGTCAGCGAATCCAGTACACTATAAATCTGTTGGTAGTTGATTGCATTATCAAGGCTTGTCAGGCACGGTTGCACAGAGATTGGCTTCAACCGTTCTGGGAAAGTACCAACATCAGAAATATTATAGTATTTTTCGATATGTCGGCGAGAACGTGCAATCGTCACACTGTCCAGCACCTCAAAGAAATCGAAGTCCAGTGCCGCAAGCAGCGCATTTGTGGTACGCTCTGTGACAGGAAGCTTGCTCCATGTATTGAAAGCCTTTTGCGCCTGCCGGAAAATTTCATCAATCGGAGACGAAGTATTCAGCTTTTCATTGATTTTTCCGGCATCTCCCTCATAGGCAAGCGCAAGCTGGTTTTTCAAATCCACAAAGCGATTATTTACGGGTGTTGCCGAAAGCATCAGCACCTTGGTGCGCACCCCAGAACGAATCACGCGATTCATCAATTTTGTGTAGCGGTTTTCTTTCTCATCAGTAGAGGTATTACTGCCATTGCGGAAATTGTGGCTTTCATCAATCACAACAAGGTCAAAGTTCCCCCAGTTAAGTGCAGCAAGGTCGATACCGTTAGAGGTTCCGCCGGAACGGCTCAAATCTGTATGGTACAACACATCGTAACGGAAACGGTCTTCTACCAGTGGATTGTTGACGTAGTTGCCTTTATAGATGTTCCAGTTTGCGGCCAACTTTTTGGGACAGAGTACCAAAACGGATTTGTTGCGATTTTCATAGTACTTGATTACAGCCAGTGCAGTGAACGTCTTGCCAAGGCCCACGCTGTCTGCAAGAATGCAGCCGTTATACTGTTCCAGCTTGTGGATAATGGCCAACGCTGCATCTCGCTGAAAATCATAGAGCATATTCCAGATTTTACTCTGCTTGAAGCCTGTAGCTTCATTTGGGAGATTATCTTCTGACACATCCTCCAAAAATTCACTGAAAATATTGTAGAGGGTGAAGAAATAGATAAAGTCCGGGCTGTTTTCTCGATAAGCTGTGCTGATGCTTTGCAATACAATGTCTGTAACATCCTGAAGTCGGGAAGAATCATTCCAGATTTCATCGAACAGCGACAAAAAGTAACGGCCGTTTTCAAAGGCTTCGGTTCGCTGAACAGGGTAGTATGCGTTGTTTCCGCGTTCACAACCAAGGTCGACCGTTGTAAACCCACTGATTGGCATATAGGAACTTTCACCAACCGTCATGAAACCGGGCATTTGCTCTCCACTGACGTTGGAACGAAATTTTACTTTCCGTCGCACCCAGTCGGCACATTCTTTCGCCAGTGCTTTTTGAGTGAGTTCATTCCGCAAGCGAACCTCAAATTCTGTGCCGTAAAGGCTCTTTTCGCGGGTCAATTTCGGAATATAGAACTCTCGCCGCTCTTTTGGCGTGTTTTCCTGCACAAAGGTCGGCGAAGTAAAAATAAAGCGAAGTTCCGCGATTTCTTCCAACTGTTTCTTTAATTCCTGATACGCATAAATGGAAAAACAGGCCGCAGCAATGGACACGCGGCTCCCTTTCTGCATAGTATCCTGTAAATCTTCCCGAACAGTATGGTTGATATTATCCAGAATTTTCATAGAAGAGTCCCCGCAATCGACTGACTAAAGCGAAAATTAACTTTCAACGACAAGATACAATAATTCATTTTAATGATACTCTAATCAGGTTGGAAAATCAATCGTTGCTCAGGCAGAAAAAGCTCAGCAGGCACTAAACGGATAAAAAGTTTTGAATTTGGCCTTCAAATAAGGTATAATGAATTTACAAACGCTAAAGATTAAGAAGCGAGCAGGTGATACCATGCCTTTCCCCCTCGACCATTACATTGAAGCCTCCCATGTGGATTACAAGGAACGCCTTGAAGAGAAAAAGCCGCGCAGCTGGCTGAAATCCGTGTCGGCATTTGCCAATACCGAGGGCGGACACCTGATTTTTGGCGTAAAGAATGAGCCGCGCGAGGTCGTAGGATTGGAAAATCCGCAGGCTGTGGTAAGCAGATTGACGGAACTTATCAAAGTCCGCATTGACCCTACACCACGCTATCGGGTGCGGGAGGTCGAAATAGAGGGCAAGTCCTGCGTTGATTTGGAAGTACAGGACGGTCCGGCGTATCCATATTATTATGCCTTTGACGGTTCCCATACGGCCTATGTGCGGCATGGCGACCAGTCCGAAGAAGCCACTTCACGGGAACTGAACGAGCTGATCCTACAAGGTATGAACCAGACCTTTGATGCCCTGCCCAGTTCTTATCGAGTGGGTGATGTCAGTTTTACACTGCTGGCCGCGACATTTAAGAATCTGAAAAAAGAGGATTTCGACCTTGAAAAAGACTTGCCCTCCGCAGGATTGGTAACAGATGATGGACAAATCACGAATGGCGGCCTGCTGCTTTGCGATCAGGGCATTCTGAAACAATCCCGTATTTTCTGCACGCGCTGGAAAGGCAACTACAAGGGCAGCATTGAAGAAGATGCTCTGGATGACAAGGAATTTCAAGGTGCAAGTCTGATCACGCTGCTGCAAAATGCGGAAGATTTTGTTCGCAACAACAGCAAAAACCCGTGGAGCATCCGTGGTATGACCCGCGAAGAACGCAGTGATTACCCGTATAAGGCCGTTCGTGAGGTGCTGGTCAATGCGCTGATCCATCGGAATTATCAGATTCTTGGTTCGGAGATTCATGTAGAAGTGTTCGATGACCGACTGGAAATCACTTCGCCGGGCGGCATGATGAATGGCCGCAGGGTGCAGGATATGGATATCCGGCACATTCCGTCTATGCGGCGCAATCAGGTGATCTCGGATGTGTTCTCGCGGCTTGGCTTTATGGAGCGCCGTGGCAGCGGCATTGACCGCATCCTGAACTCTTATGTGGAAGTGGCTCAGAAGCCGACTTTCTACTCGGATTCAGATTTCTTTATCGTCACACTGCCGAATAGAAGTGTAGCGACTCCGGCACAGATCAGTATGGAAAGTGTGGCAAGCGATAGTGAAAAAGTATCGACTTCTGAGAAAAAAGTATCGACCTCACCACTTGATGTATCGACTTCCAAGGAAAAAGTATCGACCTCACCACTTGATGTATCGACTTCCAAGGAAAAAGTATCGACCTCACCACTTGATGTATCGACTTCCAAGGAAAAAGTATCGACTTTGATGCAGGCAGAAGCTAAACGAGATAAAGAAATTGCGGATTTCAGTAAAATGGTTGATACACTCCCACTAGCTAATAGCACAAAAGTGAAAATTACAAAATTGTTCAAAAAATATGGCTACCGATATACATTCAACACAAATAATGTTGAAAATGTATTTGAAGTAAAAGAGGCAAGGGCACGTGTGGTAGTTCGTCAAATGAGAGAGTACGGATTTGTAAAAAAAGAACAATTTGGTGTTTACAGGTTTGTGAAAGAATAGAAAAGTTCGCTTTTATGGTTTTTTATGGTTTAGTTAATATAATTTGAATTATCATAATCGAAATTATATTAACCACTTGTGTGAGAATGCCCACTCCCCTGAGAACTCCTCAGACGAGTGGGCATTCTTCTTTCCGTGTATCAAATTTACCTTTGTGGTCACTCAAATCGCCACCAAGTCATGGATCAAAAATCACCATTTTTTTATTTGTCCCAGAGTAAGTGCACGGTTTCTGCACTGTTTTTGCACGGTTTCAAGGGATGCAATGGGTACTCTGACTTGCAAAATACGGCAAGGGGTGCAGAAATTACACAGTGAAAAGTCACGATGCTTTGCATAAAAATGACGTAAACTCGAAACTTCTAAAATCAGAGTGTTCTGCCCGGTGGGCTCTTTTAATCAGAGGGCCAGGGATTCGAGTTCCCTCGAGCGCACCAAAATCCCACGAAGAATCGTAAGATTCCTCGTGGGATTTTCCATTTTCTGGGGCTTTGCACACTTTTGCACACTTTTTGCACACCGGCGGGAAAGCCGTGTTTTTCCTTGCATTGTCTGCATTCTGTGCATCGTGAGCGTTTTTTCCATACTTTTTTCAGGCGAACAGCAGGCGGGTGAACTCACGCCGCTGCTCGGGGTTCATCTGTCGGACAACTTTCAGCATCCCTTCGGGGGTGATTTGGATGCCGTCCGGCAGATTTTCTTTTACCGGCACAGAGCCGGATTTGGGGGAGCCGATGTCCTGCGAATAGAAGTCTGCTTCCAGCTTCTCAGCCAGCTCCAACCGGGGCTTGTCCTGCGTGTGGGCGTAGGTGTCCATCAGGATGCCGGTGGTGGCGTGACCGGTGTTGCCCTGCACGGCTTTGATGTTGCCGCCGGATTCGATCAACTGGTAAGTGGCACTGGAGTGGCGCAGACCGTGGAACACGATCTTCTCAAACTCCGGGTGCTCTGCACGCCAAGTGCGGTACCATTTAGAAAGGGCTTCCGGGGCAACAGGCATGCCGTTGGGCAGGCGGAAGAGCTGGCCGCAGTTGCGATATCTGCCATCCATGGCAAGCTCGTCCTGACGGAGTTTTTCCAGCCAAGCCAGCAGTTCCTCTTTCAAGGGTCTCGTCAGATAAAGGGTGCGGCTGGATTTCTTGGTTTTCGGCTTCTTCAGCACCAGTGCGGAGCTGCTGCCCTCACGCTGGTCGGGGAAGATGTGGTAGATCTGATTCGGGTCGGTCTTTTCCAGTGCAGCCTTTTCGGTGCGCTGTAAGCTCCTGCCGACCGTGATGGTCCCACGTCCATCCGCTGCATCGAAGTCGATGTCTCCCGGCTGCAAGCCAAGGATCTCTCCGACACGCAGCGAGAGAATCATGCTCAGATGAACAGCAAGGTGGAGCGTAGGGTCGGTCATGGTCTGCAACGCAGCAAGCATGGTCTTTTCGTCCCAGATGGCACGTTCTTCCGAGGTCGATTTCGGGGCTTCTCTCGGAATCGGTGACTTGAGGAGCAGACCCCACTCAACGGCATAGGAAAAAGCAGTCTTGAGCATGGCGTGGACTTCCCGGATGGAAGCACCCGTCAGAAACTGCCGCTTCTGCTTGTCGGTGAGCGTTTGCTTGACACCCTGCTTATACAGCCCGCGCGGTGTCCGGCTCAGCGTGGCGTAGAACTGTTCAAGGTCATACGTCTGAACCTTCTGAATCTGTTTCTTGCCGAGATAGGGTACGACAAGATTCTGGATCATGGCTACCGTGTGGGTGTAGGTTTTGGGTGCCCACTTGTGCTTGCTGGACTGGATGGGAAGCCACTTGTACAGCATTTCCGCTACCGTCATTGCATCGGGTATGAGGAACGTACCGTCCAAGAGTTCTTTCTCTACCGAGATCTTGCGGTCTTGCGCTTCCTTTTTGGTTTTGAAGCTCTCCCAGCCTTCACAGATCCGGCCAGCATGGTCTTTGTATTTGAAACGAACGGAGTAGGAATCTCCGCGCCTGAGAATAGATGCCATAGATGTTCCCTCCCTCAGACCGCAGCAAACCAATCATCGAAGC
>ERZ836829.939-NODE-939-length-23157-cov-3.828370_pt1 | contig 23157 bp, 18 predicted proteins | sample MGYA00519574_ERZ836829 | MGnify/ENA primary metagenome ERZ836829 (study PRJEB31850, sample SAMEA3708808) | human gut metagenome | biome: human gut; feature: human-associated habitat; material: faeces | place: China | collected 2014 ... | reverse complement strand
ACTGTGAGGTTCTTCTTTCGTCTATTGACATTATTTATGAATTACAGGAATGCTTAATTTATCAATTTGATCAATACATCCTTTTAAATTCTCTAATGCAATTTTTTTTGCTCCTTCTGGCAAACTTTGTAATTTACCTTTTTCTTTTGTTTCTTCACTTAAAAATAAAATTTCATTTTCTTCAATTTCTTCTAAAAAGCGTTCATTATGTGTAATGATAAACATTTGACAATTCTCAATTTTCCTAAATTCTTCTATCAATCTTTTTTGTAATTTGAGATGAAGATGTGAATCTGGTTCATCGATTAAAAGTATAAATATTTCTGGATTTAAGTATTCAATTGATGAAAATATTTCCGTTAATTGTAAAAATCCACTTCCATACGAAAAAATATCCTTTCCATCTACTTTAATTGATATGTATGTTTTAGTATCCTTATCTTGCTCGACAAATTTATAATTTTTCTCTGTAATACTATTGACATGAGACTCTACTTCTGACAAATTCCTTATTATTTTATTTCTTAAAACTTCATGTCCTTTTCCCTTCGCAATCTTATCTAATACTTGTGCTTTATACATGTAAGGTTCTTTTGCCATGATATTTGGAATAGGTTTTGACTCATTAATCACAAAAAATGTAGACAAATTCTTTCCTTGAATTTCTTCGACCATTTGTGCAAATAATTTAAATTCATCAGCATCTATATATTCAATTTTTAAATATGCATCATCAATATTACTTACCTTATTTATCTTAAATCCTAAGTTAAATTCTCGTGCTTCATGTTCTATTTTCATTACAATTGAACATTTTGCATCCTTTGCACTACATCCCATTGGAAATATATCTTCATCATGATAAACTCTAATAAATTCCATACTTTTAAAAATCAAATTACGTGCCACTGAATAAAAACCCTTTTTTCCCTTCTTTACATTATGATCATAACACATTTTCCACAAATGTATTGCTTCAAAAATAGTAGTTTTACCAATATTGTTTTCTCCAATAATAACATTAAAATTATCTTTCGGTTTAATTTTCAAATGATTAATACTTTTAAATTTATCAATTACTATTTCTTTTATCATACTCGTTCCTCTTTTGCATTTTGCTAATTTATCAATTATTATTTTCTTCAATAACCAAATGTAGCCAATGTAATTAAATTACATTGGCCAAATTCTTCTATTCATCTACTCCCAAAGTGTCTCCGCATAAACTCCATCAGCAATCAACTCCCTAAAAGCCTCCTGCACAGTCTCTTTATCTTCTTTATATGTAACTCCAAACCAACGATCCTGTGTCTCCAGCACCTTCACGTTCGCTCTTTTTTCTTTCAAAAGTTTGTCCACGATATTCGGTAACAGATATTCGCTCTTTAAATCTCCTTCTTCCACATTCGCAAGGAAATCTTTGAAATCCTCTGCTAAGAAATCCAAAAATTCTGGATATCCTGCCCACATGTTCATGGATACTTTATCTTCTGGACTGATCCATTCCTGTACTTCTTCGCTGTCACATTTAATCTGTCCGTCTTCTCCCATTTCGATTCCTGTTGTCTCATGTACCTGGCTTAATAAACCATTCTCATCGACAACACTGACTCCTCTGGTCACTGTTCCATTGTCGCTTAATGTGTTCTTTAAAATGAATCCGCCCATTCCCATGGTAAATTCTCTTCCAAGGTCTTCTCCGGATACTAAGAAATCATGCAGTTTCACAAATGCTTCTTTTCCATAATAATCATCTGCATTGATTACAAGGAATGGAGCATCCACCACATCTTTACAGCAAAGAATTGCCTGACCTGTTCCCCAAGGTTTTGTTCTTCCTGTGAATTTTCCGCTGAATTTTTCCGGAATATCATCAAGCTCTTGAAATGCATATGCTACTTCTACTTCTTTTTCAATACGGTTGCCAATGATCTCTTTGAAATCTTTCTCGAGATCTTTGCGGATAACGAATACAACTTTGTCAAACCCTGCTTCTAATGCATCATAGATGGAGTAGTCCATGATAATCTCTCCATTTGGCCCGATTGAAGCCAGCTGCTTGATTCCGCCTCCAAAACGACTTCCAATACCTGCCGCCATGATTACTAATGTTGCTTTGCTCATTTCTTTTTCCTCCTAATGTCTCTTCACTGTTACAATATACCAGTTTATAAACACCACTTATTCTCCCAATCCATCTTTCACAAGTTGAACCATGTCTGAAAGTGCTATTTCTTCGTCTTCTCCTTCACAAATAATTGTAATCTCATCTCCGCTTTTTATGCATGCACCCAGTACGCTTAATACACTTTTGGCATTTGCATTTACCTCTTCGTTTTTCATCTTTTTGTACACTGTGATCTTGCTCTTGTACTGCATCGCAGTTTTACAAAACAATCCTGCCGGTCTTAGATGAAGTCCTGTCGGATTTTTGATCACTACTTTATCGCTTACCATGTTATTCTCCTATTCTATCTCTCTGATAGTTGGAAGTTTTAACTCCAATATCATATAATATGCATTGAAAACTGTCAATGCCAGCCTTCTTAATTCTTTTTTAATTTAGACCTGTACTTTTTTAATTAATATGAAGTATTATTAATTTGTCCCAGCGTTATTTTCCGGTTGTTCATCCTTTGTGGATCCTTTTTCAGTCAATATAAGCTGCACTGTCACTGGTTTTGTCAACGTTACTCCATCCGGAAGGTCTACTTCTACCGGTATGTCATAAGTGCCTTCCTTCGTGTAATTCTGGAGATTTACCGATACTGCATTGCTGATATCCAGACTATCCAGCGTATCTTTCTCTCCCTGAAATACAAGTGTCACCTCAGCATCTGGCTCGTAACTTACCTGAAGATTTTTTGCCAGATAATTCTGTTTGATGGACGCAACCATAAACTCAATTGTACGATTTCCCAACTGTTCGATCATTGCAGTTGCGGTAACCTTTCCTGAAGCGCCTTCAATCAGTTCTACACCTTCCGGCAGATAATCTGTAATGTCAAATGCTTTCTCTATCTTCTCTGTTGCCCCAGCGATAGACAATTCAGATGCTGGAATATTGATACTTTCAATCTTGGATAAGGCCTCTTCTTTTCCGCAGATCTGCACGCTCGCCGGTTCGCTCGAACAACCGAGATATTCATATCCATCTGCCGGTGTTCCAGATGCTTCAAATTTTAATGGAACCGTCTTGATCCTCATTACTGTCACATCTACAGTGATTCCATCTTCTCCAAGATTATTACTTAGCTGTCCCTGATTGATTACATTTCCCGATGCATCATATAAAACAAGTTCTGCTGTAAGTTCTTCATCTTTTGAAATTCCATCTACATTAATCTTCGCTACGGCTTTATCAATTGATTTTACTGTTGATTCTGCTCCTGTAATCGTTATTTTTTCAGGATTAACTTTCATCTCTCCAATCTGATAACCGTCACGCTGCGTTCCTGTTGTGCTAACAGTCAGTGTAAATACAGTCTTACCTGTTGGTTCTGTCTTAATCTGTATATTTCTCGGAGCAGCCTCTGCCGACTGATAAGATCCACTATACTTTGGAATTGATACTGAAATTGGTATCAACCCTGTCCTGGAATCCATTTCTTTGATATCCGCAGTAGCCACAATATCATCCGACTTAATCTGTTGAATCACTGAACGTTTTGCGTAAACAACTACGTTTACATTCTGATCATCTAAAACCGTATAAACTTCCCCACCTTGTGTAATCACATCATCGTTCGCTATCGTAACTTTGATGTTTGTATAAGTTGATTTCGTAACCGGATTAGCAACATTCGCAACAATCAGCCAAAGAAATGCTGCAAAAACAAATGCAATAATCTTAAGCGGAAGATTCGTTGTCAATTTGTATTTTTTCATGATCTGTGCCATCCTTTCCGTATAGAAAACTTGTTCTTTGTCTCTGTCTTTCTATACTGAATCTGGCTTAACTGACTCCGAAGTTCTTCTGCGTTAATAGCTCGAAGCAATCGTCCTCCGGAAGCCACAGAAACAAGTCCCGTTTCTTCTGAAACAACAATCACAAGAGCATCGCAAACTTCGCTCATTCCCAATGCCGCACGATGCCTTGTTCCCAGATCTTTACTGATTGTCATGTTATCTGAAAGTGGCAGATAACATGTTGCTGATGTAATTCTGTCCCCTCTGATAATAACCGCGCCATCATGAAGTGGGGTGTTGTGTTCAAAAATATTGATCAGCACCTGAGAAGACACTTTACAATCAAGCTCTATACCTGTCATTTCATACTCTGTCAACTGAATCACCTGTTCTACTACGATCAGTGCTCCTGTACATACACTTCCCATAGCATAACAAGCTCTTACAATACTATCCAGTGTTTCATCCGAAAACCTCTGATTTTCTTTATTTTTATCGAACGGATTAATGTTACTAAATAAATTCTTCTCCCCCAGCTTCTCCAATGCCCGTCTAAGTTCTGGCTGAAAAACAACAATTGCTGCAATCGCTAATACATTAATCGACTCTCTTGCCAGATACAGGATCGTATTCATTTGAAAAAGCCATGCCAGAAGAATAAATCCCCCCAGCATAAGCATTCCTCGCAGAAGCATCCAGGCTTTTGTGTTCTTGATCCAGAGCATGATTTCATAGACAATAATCGTCACAATCAGAATCTCTATGATATCTTTTATCTGTATATGTGGAAAATACATTCCATTTGAATAATTTCTTATAAAATTCTGAATCCACTCTATCATCTCAAGTCTCACCACCTTATGTAATCACTCGTTGTTATGCACTCTTGCATCTTTTGCTCTGTCGATCACTCTTTTTTCTCTTCATTCTGATCCAGACCCAGTTCCTTGCTCAGACTTCTTGTTAAAAGAATATCTTCCGTCATGTTTGAATCATTAAAAATTGTTGTTTGTGCAAGATCAGACTCCTTTTTCAGTTGTTCTGACTGATCTTCTTCCTCTTTCTGTTCAACTTCCTTCAAATCAGAAACTTCTGACACAGCAGTATTGTTTTCTGTCTCTGACACATTCGGCATCTCTGCGTCCTGCCCCTGATGTTCTGTAATATGTTTTACCTGCTTCTCAGGCATCTGAACCCCTACTTTCGGAACTGCCTTTACATAATAATAGTATTCGTCATCTTCAAACTGAACATTCTCTGTTCTTGAATAATCCACAGAGAAAAAAATAACTTCAAGGAACAATCCTATTACAACACCAAGAATCCCACTGAAAATCATCATCGTATAAGACATGTGAAGTCCAAGAGAAATATTTCCCGATGCACCTACGATCACACAAACTGCTGCTCCTGTTGCTGATGCTATCTTCCAGGAATGATCAACTGCCCGATTTTTAATTCCGTTCACTACCAGTATTCCGATCACTACTGCAAACAGCATAACCCACATTTCTTGATAGCCTACAAACTGTTTTGTAAAATTGGTTAAAGTGCTGATCATTGTTGTTCCATCTGTACCTTTCAATGCTGTTGCAGAAGCTTTGATCAGGTAAAGCAGATAATAAACAAGGATTCCGCAGGATGCAGGAACAATCCATATTGTAGTACCTAACAGCCCAAATATAACCGGAATCACCAGTGGTATTTTCATGCCGAAAGCTACTACTGTCAGCAGAATCAGCCAGCTCTTCTCTGGGGTAAATCGAAAGTAGAAAATATACATTAACAAAAACAGTATCACCGCAACTCCGGCTATTGGCATAGATAATGTATATAAATGAGCCACTATTAACACAGTTGCTGCTGCCGTCATTACTGCCAGAGGGAGAAATGTACAGACTACTGCTAAGCCAACAGTACAAAGAACAGATGATGCCATCTTCATAAATCCAATATTAGAATTGATCAGGTTAAACACCAAAAGTGCAAGCAAAAACTGTGCTCCCTTTCGAACCAAGAGAGAGTGAGAAACATAAATCTGCTTAAATCTTTCTCTAAGAACCAATAAATTGTTCATTGCTCATTCTTCTCCTTTTTACACATCTTCTCTAAACGGGACAAATTACGATAATAACGTTTTACATTCTGTTTGGCAACTGCATGTTTTCTCTTATAAAAACTATTTGCGCAAACCCCATATATAACCAAAAGAACTATATAGCCTGCAATTGCTGCAATCAAGAGAACGAATAGTTTTAAAATTGTCAGATCAGCAGATAAACTATCACTCGAATAAATGCAGAAACTAACGAACAAAATTGCATAACCTATTGTTACCCAAATCAATGTAATCCATCTCTTAAGACTTGCATAATCTTTTCTGTAATAATCGGCAATTTTAAAATCATCTCTGTAATTCTTCTCATATATCGACATTTTTGTCATTAAACGAATCCTGTCTTTATCTAACATATCCGACATTCACCTTTCAAGATTTCTCTCCTAAGTATACCATATGTTCAGATGCCTTGTCCAATGCTTAGAGTCAAAAAGTAGACATTTTTAACACCTGCTTTTTTCAGGATTCCTGCAGCACGTTCTATTGTACTTCCGGTTGTGTAAATATCATCAATCAGAAGAATGTTCTGGCGTGGATTCCACGATTTTGAAACCGCAAATGCCCCCTTCAGATTTCTGTGTCTCTGCTCCCCGTTCATTTCCTTTAAAGGCCGGGTTTTCTTAATCCGATATAAAACATCTTTTTCTATAGGAATTCCCATACATTCTGATAACTGCTTTGCTAAAAGTTCTGCCTGATTATATCCTCGTTTTCTCATTTTCGATCTATGTAATGGAATTGGAATAATTGCCTGAATCCCCCATCTTCGAATCTGAAATTCAAACTCATCTGCCAGCTCTTTCCCAAAGATTTCCGCATAATATCGCTTGTTGTGATATTTCAACCGATATACTGAATTTGAAACCGGCGGAATGTGAACCCAGAGGCTGCGTCCTTGTTCATAATTACTTTTTCTTCTTTCACAATCCCTGCAATACTCTTTCGTTTCATCCTCCAATGGCTTTCCACAATGGATACATTTTATTTTTCCCACCTTAACAACCTGTTTTCTACAGTCATCGCAAATACCTTTTGAGCTGATTTCCTGACAAAACGGGCATCTTTTTGGATACATTTTTTCTAAAATTCTTTGATTCGCTCGTCTAAGCTTGTAAATCTTCCCTGTTCGCTTTTGTTTTCGATCATTTCCTGAAATGTTAGTTCACTCCCTACTATTGTTAAACATTTTTTTGCCCGCGTCACTGCTGTATAAAGCAGATTCCTGTTATATAGTAACTTTGGTCCTGGAAGAAGTGGGATAATGACCGCCGGATACTCGCTTCCCTGAGATTTATGAACCGTAATCGCATAGGCAAGTTCTAACTCATCTGTCATATCGTATCCATATTTTACCTTTCTCCCCTCATCATATTCCACGATAACAGTTTCTGTATATTCATTGATTTCATCAATGACTCCCATATCACCGTTAAAAACTCCAATTCCTTTGTCAACTGTTAATCCAAATCTGGTAGAAACTTCCCACTCTAATTGATAATTATTTTTAATCTGCATTACTTTGTCACCTTCACGGAACAATCTACCATTAATTTCTTTCTCCGTTTTTTGGGAATCTGAAGGATTCAGATATTGCTGTAGAATCACATTCAATCGTTCTACACCCAGCAATCCCTTACGTGTTGGTGTCATTACCTGGATTTCATTTGGATCGGCCTGCACATATCTGGGTAATTTCTTCTGTATTAAAGTAATAACGACGCTAATGATCGTATTCGCATCCTGGCGTTTTAAGAAGAAGAAATCCCGGCTTTTATTATCAATTGTAACCGGTTCTCCTGCATTGATCTTATGAGCATTTACTACAATATCACTCTCTCCTGCCTGACGAAAAATCTTTGTAAGCGTCACTACGTGAAATTTTTCTGAACGTATGATATCTTTTAACACACTTCCCGGTCCCACGGACGGAAGCTGATCCACATCTCCCACAAGAATAAGTCTTGTTCCTGGAATAACTGCTGATAAAAGCGCATGCATCAGATTCAGATCAACCATGGACATCTCATCTATAATGATAACATCTGTCTCAAGTGGATTCTCTCTGTTTCTCAAAAATCCACCTACACTGTTCTCTTCCTCAGGATTTCCACTTACTTCAAGTAATCTGTGAATCGTCTGGGCTTCATATCCTGTAGCCTCTGTCATTCGCTTTGCCGCACGTCCTGTTGGCGCTGCAAGAAGGATACTCATTCCTTCGCTTTCAAAAAATTGAATCATCGTATTGATCGTTGTCGTCTTACCTGTACCCGGTCCTCCTGTTAATATGAGCAAACCATGTTTAATAGCTTCTATAACAGCTCTGTGCTGCATTGGATCCAATTCTATCTTTTCTTTCTGTTCTACTCTTTTCAGACGTTTCTCCATCATGTCTTCCGGCATCTGACAGTCAATATCAAGATCATTAAGCATTTTCGCAGTATTCAATTCCAAGTAATAATAATGTGCTGGATAAATGCGAATTTCCTCATCCACTTCTTTCATAACTGTTTTCCGTTCTATACACAGATCCATGATGTACTTCTCAATATCTTCAAGATCGACTCCTAAAAGTGCATTTGCTCTTCGAAGCAATATATTCTGTGGTAAATAAACATGCCCCTCACCTACTGCCTGTTGCAATGTATAAAACAAACCACTTCTTATACGATAGTCTGAATCTGTATGTATGCCGATTTTGGATGCAATTTCATCCGCAGTCTTAAATCCGATTCCTTCAATATTATCTGCAAGCTGATACGGATTTTCTTCCAACACTTTATACACTTTCATTCCGTAATACTGATAAATCTTGGCTGCCAGCTTTGTGGAAATACCGTATTTCTGCAGATAAATCATGGCTTTTCGCATATCTTTCTTTTCTTCAAGCTGAGATGCAATCTCCTGTGCTTTTCTTTCACTGATTCCTTTGATCTCCGCAAGTCTTTCCGGCTCTTCTTCAATAATGCGGAAAGTATCCTCTTTAAACTTTTTCACGATTCGGCCAGCCAGTGCCGCACCCACACCTTTCACTGCTCCGGAGCCAAGATATCGTTCAATAGAAACAATATCCTCCGGCTCTTTTACTTTATAATGAGAAATCTTCAACTGCTTACCGTAAACATTATGATTCACATATTCTCCTTGAATTTCAAGGAGTTCTCCTTCATTAATATAGTTCAGACTTCCCACGCATGTCACTTCACCATCATCATGTTCAATATGGAATACTGTATACCCATTATCAGAATTTCTATATACAATATGACTCACATACCCTGTAACTGTTTCCACACTTTTTCCTCTCTCTTCTTGTATCTTTTCCTAATTTATATGCAGAAAAAGGGTGTGTTCCTCTTATACACACCCCTCGTAATTGAATCTTCTTCTCTAAGAACCTGACACTTCAAATTCTTTTTCAGAATTCTTTCTCTTAAAACTCTTTTCTTCCACTCATAAATTCCACAAACTGTCCGGTACCAATTGCAACGACTTTCATCGGATCCTCCGCTGTCATCGTATTAATTCCTGTTCTCTCTTCGATCAATTCTTCCAGTCCGCGAAGAAGTGATCCTCCTCCGGTAAGAACAATTCCCCGATCAAGGATATCTGCTGACAACTCCGGTGGAGTCTGCTCGAGTACTCCGATTACAGCTTCTACAATCTGTCCTGTAGATTCTCTTAAAGCTTCTTCTGTCTCAGACGAAGTCACCGTAACTGTCTTTGGAAGCCCTGTTACCAGATTACGCCCTCTGACTTCTATCTTCTCTTCCTCTACAAGTGGATAAGTCGTTCCAATCTTAATCTTGATATCCTCTGCTGTTCTTTCTCCAATCAGAAGATTGTGTTTCTTTCTCATATAGCGTACGATTGCTTCATCAAAATCATCACCCGCTATCTTAATTGATGTATTCACAACTGTTCCGCCCAGTGAAATAACTGCAATATCTGCTGTGCCTCCACCGATATCAACGATCATGTTTCCACAAGGCTTTGAAATATCTATTCCTGCTCCTATTGCAGCTGCCACAGGTTCTTCAATCAGATGAACTTCTCTTGCTCCGGCTGCAAAGGTAGCCTCTTCCACTGCTTTTTTTTCTACTTCTGTAACACCACTTGGTACACAGATACTGATTCTCGGCTTCTTAAATGTACGTTTTCCCAGAGCTTTCTGAACAAAATACTTAATCATCTTCTCCGTCACGGTATAATCAGAGATTACTCCTTGTCTGAGTGGTCTTACCGCAATAATATTTCCCGGTGTTCTTCCAAGCATCAGACGCGCTTCTTCACCAATTGCCTTGATCACATTCGTATCACGATCAAATGCGACAACTGATGGTTCTTTCAGAACAACCCCTTTTCCTTTCACATATACCAGTACACTGGCTGTCCCCAAATCTATTCCAAGATCTACTGACATCATAATTTCTATATCTCCCTTCTAAAACGCTCTTTTACTGTTCTCAGCAATCTACTGCAAATAAACAACTTTGTCTGTTACTGATTCCAGCATTTTCTTTCCTCAATCAAGTGTCTTTTGTCCCTTGAAGGGGTTTATCGTTACTGTTTTTTTCACTATTTACTGTTGTCAATATTATGTAACCAAAACAGTAATGTTTTATCATCCGCATACTTTAGTATAATAGACTTCGCTTAAAATAGAAAGGCATTTTTTGCATATATTTTACGACTTTTTTCGACTTTTTTTCGTCTTTATTTCTCCAATATAGCCGCAATATATTTTCCTGTATAAGAATCTGGATTCTTTGCGACCTCTTCCGGAGTACCACTTGCCACAACAGTTCCTCCGCGGTCTCCTCCTTCTGGTCCAATGTCAATAATATAGTCTGCCGTCTTAATCACATCCAGATTATGTTCGATTACAATTACTGTATTTCCATCCCCGGAAAGTCTGCGGAGAATCTCTGTTAATTTATGCACGTCTGCAAAATGAAGTCCTGTCGTAGGTTCATCCAGAATATATACCGTTTTTCCGGTACTGCGTTTGCTAAGTTCTGTCGCAAGTTTAATTCTCTGTGCCTCGCCACCTGAAAGCTCTGTAGAAGGCTGTCCCAAACGAATATACGACAATCCGACATCTCTCAACGTCTCCATCTTTCTTCGAATGCTTGGCACGTTTTCAAAGAAATCTACCGCTTCTTCCACTGTCATATTCAATACATCATATATATTTTTCCCTTTATAGCGTACTTCCAGCGTCTCACGATTGTAACGCTTTCCGCCACAGACTTCACATGGAACATAAACATCCGGAAGAAAATGCATCTCGATTTTCAGGATTCCGTCTCCTGCACATGCTTCACAGCGTCCCCCTTTAACATTAAAGCTAAACCGTCCTTTCTTGTATCCACGTGCTTTTGCATCCGGCGTTCCTGCAAACAAATCTCGGATCAAATCAAACACGCCTGTATAAGTGGCAGGATTTGACCGTGGCGTCCTTCCGATTGGTGACTGGTCGATATTAATCACTTTGTCAACCTGATCTAGCCCTTCTATTCTCTTATGTTTTCCGGGGATTGTTCTTGCCCGGTTCAAGTCTCTTGCAAGTCTTTTATATAAAATCTGATTCACAAGAGAACTTTTCCCCGATCCAGACACTCCCGTTACACAAGTCATAACTCCCAAAGGGAATTTTACATCAATGTTCTTGAGATTATTCTCTTGTGCACCGACTACTTTCAGATAACCTGTCGGCTTCTTTCTTTCTGTCGGAACCGGAATCCTGATTTTTCCACTCAAATACGCTCCTGTGACAGAATTTGGATTTTTCATAATTTCCTGTGCATTTCCCACAGCAACAACCTGACCGCCATGTTCTCCTGCCCCCGGACCGATATCTACTATATAATCCGCTGCCAGCATCGTATCTTCATCATGTTCTACTACAATCAATGAATTTCCAAGATCACGCAGATGTTTCAGCGTCGCAAGAAGTTTATCATTATCTCTTTGATGAAGTCCGATACTCGGCTCATCCAGAATATATGCAACTCCGACCAGACCTGATCCAATCTGTGTTGCAAGTCGAATCCTCTGTGCTTCTCCACCGGAAAGTGTTCCTGTCGCACGCGCAAGCGTCAGATAATCCAGACCGACATCCATCAAAAACCTGATTCTTGCTTTGATCTCTTTCAGAATCTGATTACCAATCAACTGCTGTGTCTCTGTCAATTGAAGTTCATCTAAAAATTTCTGAAGCCGTTCTATAGAAAGTGTTGTCACTTCTGAAATATTCTTATCTCCAACTGTTACAGCTAAAGCTCCCGGCTTCAAGCGCTGTCCTTTACAGGCTGAACATGGTGTAATATTCATAAATGTCTCATATTCTGCTTTCATCGTCTGAGAACCTGTCTCACGGTAACGACGTTCCACGTTCTTGATCAATCCTTCAAATGCAACCGGATAAATCCCTTCGCCTCTCTGACCTTTATAATAAACCTTTACTTCTTTTCCGTCTGTTCCATAAATCAAAATATCATGGATTTCTTTCGGATAATCCTCAAAAGGGGTGTCCAGATCAAAATGATATTCTTTACAAAGTGCATCCAGAATTGCACGTGTGAAGCTGCTCTTGTCTGTACAGGACTGCCATCCTAAAACTGCAATCGCACCTTGATTAATAGACAACGACGGATCCGGAATCATTAACTCTTCTGAAAATTCCATTTTATAACCAAGTCCAAAACATTCCGGACATGCCCCAAATGGATTGTTAAAAGAAAAACTGCGAGGCTCAATCTCATCGATACTGATTTCGCAGACAGGACATGAAAAGCTCTGGCTGAAATTCAGAGGTTCTCCATCGATCACATCAACAACAAGCAGACCTTCTGCGAGCTCAAGTACATTTTCGACAGAGTCTGTTAGTCGTTTTTCAATTCCAGGTTTTACTACAAGACGATCTACAATAATCTCAATATTATGCTTGATATTCTTATCTAATGTAATTTCTTCTGAAAGTTCATACATATTGCCATCCACACGAACACGAACATATCCACTCTTTTTTGCACGTTCGAAAAGCTTTGCATGTGTTCCTTTTCTTCCACGTACAACAGGTGCCAAAAGCTGTATCTTCGTTCTATCCGGAAGCGCCATGATCTGATCCACCATCTGATCTACCGACTGTTTTGCAATCTCACGACCACATTTCGGGCAATGCGGAATTCCAACTCTCGCATATAATAATCGAAAATAATCATAAATCTCCGTAACAGTTCCAACTGTGGAACGTGGATTGTGATTCGTTGATTTCTGATCGATAGAAATTGCAGGTGAAAGCCCTTCGATACTTTCTACATCCGGTTTCTCCATCTGACCAAGAAACTGTCTTGCATAGGAAGACAGTGATTCCATATAACGTCTCTGTCCTTCTGCATAAATTGTATCAAATGCAAGGGAAGATTTTCCAGAACCGCTAAGTCCCGTCAAAACAACCAGTTCATTTCTTGGGATATCTACATCTATATTCTTCAGGTTATTCTCATTCGCGCCTCGTATCTTAATGTACTGTCTGGCGTCCATTTTCTTACCCATTTTGTAATCTCCTATTCCATATCATTGAGCATCTTTTTTAATTCAACAAGCTTATCACGAAGCTCTGCCGCTGCCTCAAAGTTCAATTCCGCTGCTGCCTTCTTCATCTGTTTCGTCAGATCCGCGATCAGTTTCTCCAGTTCTTTCTGGCTCATGGACTCCGGATCTTTTTCAAGCCGCATCTCTTCTGCCGCAACCTTTTTAGAGATACTGATCAGATCACGCACTGACTTCTGAATCGTCTTCGGCGTGATTCCATGCTTTTCATTGTATCTCATCTGAATCTCACGACGACGCTGTGTCTCATCGATTGCCAGCTGCATTGATTCTGTAATCTTATCTGCATACATGATTACATGTCCTTCTGCATTACGCGCTGCACGACCGATTGTCTGAATCAGCGAAGTCTCTGAACGAAGGAATCCTTCTTTATCTGCATCAAGGATTGCAACAAGAGTGATTTCCGGAATATCAAGTCCTTCTCTCAAGAGGTTGATTCCAACCAACACATCAAACACATCCAGACGCATATCTCGGATGATCTCCGTACGTTCAAGTGTATCAATATCCGAATGAAGATATTTTACACGGATTCCTACTTCACGCATATAATCTGTCAAATCTTCTGCCATGCGCTTTGTCAGCGTTGTGACAAGGACTTTATTCTTCTTACTGATCTCTTTGTTCACTTCACCGATCAGATCATCAATCTGTCCTTCTACCGGTCGCACTTCAACTTCCGGATCCAGAAGTCCTGTCGGACGGATTACCTGTTCTGCTCGAAGAAGTTCATGATCCTTCTCATATTCTCCCGGTGTCGCAGATACAAACATCACCTGATTGATCTTACTTTCAAACTCATCAAAGTTAAGTGGACGGTTATCCTTCGCAGATGGCAGGCGGAATCCATAATCTACCAATGTCTGCTTTCTCGACTGGTCTCCGTGATACATTCCACCAATCTGCGGGATTGTCTTATGTGACTCATCAATCATCATAATAAAATCATCCGGGAAATAATCGATCAATGTATACGGAGCCTGTCCCGGTCGAAGTCCTGCCAAGTGTCTGGAGTAATTCTCAATTCCGGAACAAAATCCAGTCTCCTTAAGCATCTCAATATCAAAATTCGTTCGCTCCGCAATACGCTGTGCCTCTAAAAGCTTATCATTTCTCTTAAACTCTTTGACACGTTCTTCCAGTTCTTCCTCGATATCTGCCACCGCACGCTTGATATTCTCACGGTCAACAACATAATGAGATGCCGGAAAGATTGCTACATGCTTCAGTTCGTCCTTCACTTCTCCTGTCAAAATATCAATCTCTGAGATCCTGTCTATCTCGTCTCCAAAGAATTCCACACGAATCGCTGTGTCACTCTCATAAGCAGGAATAATTTCCAAAACATCTCCACGCACACGAAATGTACCACGGTGGAAATCCATATCATTACGATCATACTGGATCTCAATCAGCTTTGCCATTACTTCATCACGATCTTTGATCATACCAGGACGCAAAGAAACTACCATGTTCTGGTAATCTACCGGGTTACCCAGTCCATAAATACAAGACACACTGGCAACAATGATCACATCTCGCCTCTCCATCAGTGACATAGTTGCGGAAAGTCGAAGCTTATCGATTTCATCATTGATGGATGAATCCTTGGCAATGTATGTGTCCGAAGATGGAACATATGCTTCCGGCTGATAATAGTCGTAGTAGGAGACAAAATATTCCACTGCGTTATTTGGAAAGAACTCTTTGAATTCCCCATACAGCTGCGCAGCCAGCGTCTTATTATGTGCAATAATCAATGTCGGCTTGTTCATCTGTTGAATGACATTCGCCATGGTAAATGTCTTACCAGATCCAGTAACGCCAAGCAACGTCTGACACTGGTTTCCTTCTTTGAAGCCTTCGACCAGCTCTTTAATTGCCTGCGGCTGGTCGCCAGTTGGGTTGTATTGTGATACTAATTCAAAATGATCCATGTAATTTCTCCTGAGCGCTCTAATTTAGCGGTGATATTTTAGAAATAGTAGTTGTTTTCTTAGTATTGTTACTTGTATAGTATATCATTCAGGAGAAAAAAAGTACAGAACTAAATCGAATGTTTGTTCTGTACTTTTACATCTTAGCTCGATTCCACATACCTTTAAAATGTATCTGGATTTAAAGTCAAATTTTTTATTTCGTTGACAGAATAAACTTTTAAGATATATAATATTTTTATTACATTTGTAAGATTTGGAGGAATATCACATGAGCAATCTGCCTCAAATTTCAGAAGCTGAATTTGAAGTTATGAAAATCGTTTGGAAATACGCACCAATCAGCACCAATGAAATTACTGAAAAATTAACACAAATTTCCAGTTGGAGTCCTAAAACAATTCAGACATTGATTAAACGTCTCGTTTCTAAAAAAGCACTAACCTATGAAAAACAAAGCCGGGTTTTTGTCTATACTCCATTGGTCAAGGAAGACGAATATATTCGGCAGGAAAGTAATTCTTTTTTAAAGCGATATTATAATGGTAATATCACTTCTATGCTTGCCTCTTACATTGAGGATGATAAATTGTCTGAAGAAGACATTGCCAGCTTACGGAATCTTCTTTCCAATCATTAACCATGGGAGGAGCATATTTTGATATATTTTAGTTTTCGATTTTTACTCTGTAATGCCATCATTTGTATTTTTTTAGGTAGTTTACTGGGATTAAAAAATTTATTGCAAAGGCAATTATCCGCACGTATGCAATATAATCTTTCGATTATATTTCTTGCCGTTCTAATTGTTCCCTTTTTGCCGATAAACTCTGCCCCATCTTCTATATCGTGGAGACATTTGCTGACAGCCAGTTCAAGTACCAATGGTGACATTCAAACCACTTTTCTTTCTGGTAATGGTTATAATTTGGATAAAATAAATGATTTTGCTGTCTCTGTCAGCACCCAAATACCAACTTTTATTCACACATTACTTATATTTTTCTGGAGTATCGGTATATTCATAATGTTTTTTCTTCTCTACCGCTCAGTAAAACAAGTAAAAGCCTTACATAGTTCTGCTTTACCTCTTCAAAATGAAGAACTAAACGCTCTTTATATAGAATGTTTAAACGAAGTGAACAGCAAGCATACCATTCCGATTTATAGTACAGCATTTTTGAAATCTCCTGTTTTGGCTGGTTTTCTGCATCCTCGCATTTATCTTCCAATTCACTTGATTTCAGATTTTAACGCTGGAACTATAAGCGCAACTGATATTCGCTATATGCTTCTTCATGAACTGCAGCACTACAAGCATAAAGATATTCTAATTGGATATTTGATAAATACAGTAAATGTTTTCTACTGGTTCAATCCCCTAATCTGGTATTTTCTAAAAAAAATACGTCAGGAACGGGAACTTGCCTGCGACAGTGCTGTATTACAATTATTGAAAGAAACAGAATACAAGTCATATGGAAATACACTGATTAACTTTGCCGAAACAATAGCTCTGTCTCCATTCCCTCTTACTATGGAAATCAGTGGAAATATAAAACAGTTAAAAGGACGCATTTTAAATATTGCATCATTCCACCAACCTACTTTTAAACAAAAAATTCGTGGATATCTTATATGCATATTCGTCTCTACTATCATCATTGGATGCATTCCCATACTTTCTGTTTATGCTTCTGATCAGAGTGGGTATCATTTTGACACAACCGAAAAGAATATTACTCAGCTAAATCTTTCTTCCGATTTTGGGGACTACACCGGAAGTTTTGTTTTATATGATCAGTCTGCTGATAAATGGAATATTTATAATATGGATCATGCTTCCACACGTGTATCACCGAATTCGACTTATAAAATATATGATGCATTACTTGGCTTGGAATCTGGAATTATTACACCAGAACATTCCACTTTCACATGGAATGGAGAACCATATCCTTTTAATTCATGGGAAGCCGATCAAGATTTAACCTCGGCTATACATAATTCCGTAAACTGGTATTTTCAGGCAATTGATTCACAGGCAGGTTTTGAAGCCGTAAGAACATTTTTACAGACAATAAACTATGGGAATCAGAATACTGGAACAAATCTAAATCTCTATTGGACAGATTTCTCTCTGAAGATATCACCCATAGAACAGGTGGAATTGTTACAGAATTTCTATCAAAATAATTTTCATTTTGACAGTAAAAATATCCAGGCAGTAAAAAAAGCTCTGCTGCTTTCCACTACTTCTTCCGGTTCTCTTTACGGGAAAACAGGAACTGGGCGTGTCAATGGTAAAGATGTCAATGGTTGGTTTATCGGATACATTGAAACAGCGAATAATACTTACTACTTCGCAACAAATATTCAATCCTCTTCTGGTGCAACTGGAAGTCAGGCTACCGAAATAACAGAATCTGTACTTTCTAATCTTGGTATTTGGAAATAAATAAAGAGAACTGATAGCATAATTTCCCGTTATCAGTTCTCTTTATTTCATTCTTCTCTACTGATCAATTCTGCAAATTACCTAACCGGTACTGATACCTCGGTATATTATCAATACCATTATCTAAAATCCTGTTTCCAACATACTGAATCGCTCCATCATCCTGAATTTTCATCGTAAGTTCGTGTGTAATAACAACATCATTACATACAACAGAATCACATACTGCATGAATTGTCAAAACAATGGTTCCATCTTCATTGTGCCTGACTTCTGTTACTTCCGGTAAAGACAATCCAAAATGTGTTGGTGAATAATTACCACATCCCAATCGTTCCCAGATAAACATATTACTTTGTTCATCGTAGACCGCCCATTCTTTCAATTCTTCTTTTGTAACAGGAAGATATGTCATAATTACATTTTCGAACTCTTCTGCTGGAATTCCCACAACCTCTTTTTCTGCAGTAAATTTTTCTCCATATTTCATTTGATAAAAATATTCATAAAGTCCATTATAATCCAACCCCTGCATATCCTCCGCATTCCAGTTTGAACATAACAGATTGTTTCCCTGATAGCCGAACGTACTCACATATTTTTTTGAATATTCCCGACACTCCTCACTCAAAGGCTTTACCCGGATAATACAACTTCCATCTACAATCTCTGTCACTTCCGGTGGTTCAGGTACGCATAATTCATAACAGAAATTCCCATTTTCAGTATATGCCCATTCTTTTATTTTTGATAGCGATATGTATGTAAGTACAGGCTCTGTATCCTCACTCCAGATCATTTTTGCGGACATCACACTCATTTCTTTTCCATCATAACTATATTCTTTCCTGGTAATTCCACCATCAGTATCTGCTTCATATAAAATTACACTTCCTTTTTCTTCTTGTTCTGCAGATTTTAAAAATTGTTCCATCTTCTGATAATTATCCATAACAGAATAATGATCGGAACCAATGACCGGATTCCCATTTTGTTTGATAATTTCTTTCATCCGATTCATCATTTGCTCAGCAGTGTTCTGATCTGCTTCTTGTATTCCATGATATTCAGAATAAATGTCTCGGACAATGCCCATAATTTTTTCACAATCGTTTACAACTTCCTTTTTCTTGTCTTCATCGATTGGTAGATTATATCCCTTATCCGGATTTTCCATGGTAGTGTTTTTCTGATTCTTCTCATTTTTTACATCTGTGCTGTTTAACGATATCTTACTTTCACAGGAAGTCAGAATCATTCCTATACAAAGTACTAACAAAATACTTTTTATTTTCATATTGCCCCCTAATTATTACTGTAATTCTCTTCCCACTCTTCTTCTGTTAACCTTGGCATATACCACCCTGCATTTGCATTTTGATCTGAACTGATTACCTTATTTGATAAATACTGGAAACTTCCGTCTTCCATAGGTTTTATCATCAATTCACTGGTGATTGCCTGATCTAACATTCTGATTTCCCATACTGCTTCTATCGTAAGTTTTAATGTTCCATCTTGTAATTTTTCATATGAGATAACTTCCGGATATGGCTCATATGGGAATTCACAATCATATAACCCTCGCGGTCTGTATCTAAAAGTTCTATTATCAGAGTTATAAAAAGTTCCCTTTTCAATCTCGGTATTACTAAATGGTAAATAGGTCTTTATAACCTCTTCAAACTCATCTTCTGGAACTTCATATTCTGCTCCACCATAATTTGCTTCATATGGAACTTGCTTTCCATATTTCATATAATACATTTTTTCATAAAGATCATAAAAATCAAGTTCCGTATAATTCTGGTTATCCCAATTTGTAATCAACAGATTATTAAGTGCATACCCCAACGGCATAACATATTTTCGATTCAATTCCCGGCATGTTTTATCTAATGGCTGCACTCTGAATCCAGTTTCACCCGGTGCTCCATCAAATCCCGGTGGGTGATATTCCTCCAGAAACAAGTATCCTTTTTCTGTATATTTCCACTCATATGCTTCATATTCATCATAATAATTAGCCTGTGGGCTATTATCCTTCCATTTAACCTGACATAATCGAACATTTATCTTTCCATTCATTGACTCTAAATGATATTGTATAATTTCCCCTTCATCAAATACAACAACAATATCAACTGCTGCCTGTTCTTCTTTCTCCGCTGCTTTGCAAAATTCTTCTACTTTTTCACGATTGACCATATCAATCTGATTATCACAATCTACTGCCGCATATCCTTTTTCTTCCAGACAATTGATAATTTTTCTTTTCACCTTTAATGTATTTAACTCCGACTTCTCCTTCATATAAACAGACCGAAAAGTTTGCGCTGTTTTTTTACTTCTGCATTCATTTCAGATTCTACGGTTTCTTTCTTTTCTTCTTTTTCCGTAATTCGATTTTGTCCGCACCCTGTAAAAACAATAAGAACTATCAATATCATCGCAAATATCTTACATATGTAATAATTTCCCATAAAAATTTTTTTATTCTTCAAAATACTCATCCAATACTGTTGCATCTTTTTTAACAACATAACCACTTCCACCGATTCCTTTCACATTCTCAACCATACTGATAAGAAGAATTGGTTTGTCCACGCTTTTATCTGCCGTAAACACCGAAAACCACCCGATTTCTTTGCCAGAAGTATCTTCTTTCGTTGCCTTCAACTCGGCTGTCCCTGTTTTTCCAGCCAGCAAAATATCGTCACGATGTGCAGCATATCCGGTTCCTTCCGGATCATTTACAACACCTTCCACCCCTTGCATAATTTCTTCTACATTTTCTTTGCTAAACGCATTTTCTATCCATGTTTCACCGGATGCTTCTTCTTTGTATTTCAAATACGGTTTTATCATATTCCCTTCATTTAAAAATGAAGTATAAATACTTGCCAGATGTAATGGATTTACAAGAATCTGCCCTTGCCCATAACCACTATCTGCCAATTGTATTTCTGTTTCTATTTTATCTGTATTGGAATATGTTGATTCCTGCATCGCAATCTCAAACGGCATATCCTGATTAAATCCTATTTCATTTAAAGTATTCATAAAATTCTCACTACCAATTTTAAGAGCTGCCTTTGCAAAATAAATATTATCAGAATAGATAATTGCATTTTTCATAATAACCGGTTCATATTCATGAAGTGTTGTCACTTGATAAGATCCCCAAGACGAATCTTTCTGCCATGCCAAACCTTCATTTCCAAAATCTTCTTTTGGATCTATGCTTCCCGTTTTCAACCCAATTCCTGCCACAACTGGTTTAAATGTTGAGCCAGGACACCATACTTGACGGAAACGATTATATAATGGTTTCTTTTCATCTTCGTTTAATGATGTCCATTTCTCTGATGATATGCCCCGTATAAATTCATTATTATCATAAGATGGGGTACTTACCAAAGCCAATACTTCTCCCGTATAAGGATTCATTGCGACAGAACACCCCGGATCTTCTTTAAACTGCTCGTATAATGATTTTTGCAAATCGGAATCTATCGTTAATCTTATATCCATACCATCTTCTTTAAAAATACTTGCAAGAACCTCTTTTACTTCCCCATCACTATCCAAAATCTTTATATCACAACCATCTTTTCCTTTTAATTGCTTTTCATATAACTTTTCCACCCCAGATTTTCCGATTACACTTTCAGCTGAATATCCTTCCCCCGGATGATTTTCCAAATCTTCTGTTGTTACAGACTGTACATAACCAATTAAATGAGCTGCTGCTTCCCCTAACTCATAGGTTCTAACTTCCACATCTGATAGCATAACCCCTGGAATTTCCAAAAGTTTATTCTGACAATCCTGCTCCTCAAGTGTCTTTTCTTCTGGCTGTATTTTCATTAAATCTATTTCTTCTACTTTCGGAATAGTTTCAATTGGTACAAAAGAATCTTCTTTTACCCACTTTGCTGTGAGTTTGTTATTTATTGTTTCTACATCTATCTCTAATAACTCCGCTATTTTTTCAATAGATACATTCCTGTCTTCCAGCTTTCCCGGTATAATGCCAACTGATGTTGCTACTCCTTTTCCTGCAAGCATTTTACCATCTCGGTCTAATATTTCTCCTCTCTCCGCTTTTGATGTAGTAACACTTATTTTATCATCACTCTCTAAATCTGGAAAAATCAGGCTATCCTGCCATACTAATTTATATCCCTGTTTCGTCTTCTTCAGTTCCGCCATATTGTCAAATTGTATTGTTCCGGCAATTGTATTACATGATGTTTCATACGAAAGCGTAACTGTATCTGCTTTTTTCTCTTTCACAGCTATATGACTGATTTTAATGTCACTGACCTCTATTCCTTCGTATATCTTAGAATTTCGTTGTATGTATTCTTCTTTTGTCAGATAAACTTTTTCATCTGAATCTATCATAGTATACATTACTTCATATTCCTTTTTTTCAATATGGTTCATATATTCCATAAGTGTGTCTTCTGGTGATTCCGTTATCGTCCTTTTTAATAAAACACCTCCTGAAACAGCAATTACTGTTATAGCCATTATTAATCTCCAAATCCTACAAGTGTAAGATTTTTTAGTGCTTTGTTTTTTCCGTCTTTTTTTCATAGATACCACTTTCTTTCAACGCTTTTATTTTCTTAAATCTTACACTTGTAATATCTGAAAGTCAAGTCTTTTCTTAGGCATTATATACGTACGTCGCACGATGCATATAAAAAGAAATCCTCGATCACAAGTAAACTTGTGTCGAGGATTTCTTTTTATATACGCCGTGCTTGTGCTAGACGCTTACATTCCAGCCTGAGCTGCAACTTCTGCTGCGAAGTCGTCAACTTTCTTTTCGATTCCTTCACCAGTCTCGAAACGAACGAATTTTGTAACTTTAACGTTTGCACCATTCTCTTTTGCTACCTTATCAACGTATTTTCCTACTGTAAGGTCGCTGTCCTGAACGTATACCTGATCAAGCAGACAGATCTCTTTGAGCTCTTTGTTCAGACGTCCGATGATCATCTTCTCGATGATGTTTTCCGGTTTCTCCGGGTTCTCTTTCTTAGCCTGAGCAAGAAGGATTTCTTTCTCGTGATCAAGGTAATCCTGAGATACTTCCTCACGGG
>ERZ836829.928-NODE-928-length-23387-cov-4.704869_pt1 | contig 23387 bp, 17 predicted proteins | sample MGYA00519574_ERZ836829 | MGnify/ENA primary metagenome ERZ836829 (study PRJEB31850, sample SAMEA3708808) | human gut metagenome | biome: human gut; feature: human-associated habitat; material: faeces | place: China | collected 2014 ... | reverse complement strand
GAACCAGGGACCGACCGGTTATGAGCCGGTTGCTCTACCCCTGAGCTATAGGCCCTCAGTTAGTTTCTAGCTTATTAATTATACCGAATAGACTATCATTTAGTCAAGGCAACTCAAACGCTAAGACTATTTCATTAGCATAAAACGGTGAATCATATGATCTTCGTTAAATACGCCTTTAGTAGTTAGTGTAGTCGTTTGGCTATCTGTAGATTTAATGCCTCGTGCACTCATGCAGCTGTGAGACGATGTAATGTGCACAATAACATCATCAGACCCTGTCGCTAAGGAAATTACTTCCGCAATATCTTCACCAATTTTTTCTTGCAATTGTAAACGCTTGCAGCACATTTCAGCTATGCGGGGAATCTTAGATAAACCTATGACACGACCTTTTGGGATGTACCCAATACTGATACTCATATCATACATCAATGCCATATGATGTTCACAATGAGAGAAGCAAGTAATATCCTTTACTACTACCATTTGGTTTGTATCTACAGCGAAGGTCTTACCATACATTTCTACAATCTCAGCATTTGTATACTGAATGCCTTCATATACCTCTTCCATCATTTGAGCCACCCGTTTCGGTGTTTCTAACAAACCGTCCCGATTAGGATCCTCACCTAATGCTTCTAACAACTGATATATAAGCGATTCTATTTTTTTTGTATCCATATTTACCCCTTTATATCAAGATTTCATCAGACCTCATATCATACCATAGAAAAGATACTGATACTACACAGCCTAACAATACTATACACCCTTTGCATCTGGATCCCAGACAAATTTATGGATTTGCAGTTGGAATCGTACATTCTGCAAATTATATGTTTTCATATAATCGATAATCGATGCCGCCTCAATCTGTCCCCATACAGGCGATACATATATTTGAGCCACTGTAGGATATTTACTAATTATGCGACGCATACAATCCAAATCTTCTGGAGAACCAACGACAAACTTAATCAAATCACGTTCTGTAGCCACCTTGAATATATCTATATTCATAGACTCTTCGGCTAAAGAGGACAGCGTTTTATAATCGTAGGTAAACCACACATTATCTCTATGAAAGCTCGGTATAATCGTGCCATTTGTTTCAATATTGAAATCATAAGGACTATTATTAGGCCTCTCTCGTTTATCTACATCTTTATCTACATCATTAATACGAGTTAAATCACTTTGACTTGATGAACTGTCTTGTATCTTTAAAGCCTTCCGACGATTTAATTCATCAATTAACTCTACAACAGCAGCTTCTTGTAATAGAGGCTCCCCACCAGTAATAGTAATGCGATGATTGCCTAAGCTTTCAATAACATCAGCCACCTCAGCTACAGTCATCTCTGTGAATACACTATCAATGCCGTAACTATAAGTCGTGTCGCAATAGGAACAGCGAATATTGCAATCATGAAGGCGTAAAAATGTAGTCAGCAAACCTTGCCGACTACCTTCCCCATCAATAGAGGCAAAAATCTCAATCACGTTCATAAATAGCTGTGTTCCCTTCAGATTCTTGAACCTCTACTTTAAAGCATTTTGAGCCCAATTCATCAGCGATCCATTTTGCCATATTCTCCGCAGTAGGATTTATATCGCCTAGTACATCGTTGATATGGCGATGGTCCAATCGACCATGAATTTTTTCTTTAACAATCGTAAAGTCGATGACCATCCCATTATGATCTAACTCTTTAGAACGTGCATGAACTGTAATAATCCAATTATGCCCATGAAGATTTTGACATTTACTCGGATAATCTAGTTTTAATTGATGAGATGCACTCACCTCTAACCGTTTAGTAACTGTAAACATTATATCTCCTATCTATTACATAAAACTTATCGCTATTACATGAAAACCTTGTCTAACACGTAAGTCTTATCATAAAATGCTTTTTATTGTAAGATATTACCATTTTTTATTATAACACAAAAGGGTTGTAATACAGTGCTATACGACACTGCATTACAACCCTTAAGAGATTCAAACTCTTATAAGAAGTCTTTGATTTTATCACGTTTACCGCGGTTGCGCAATTTAGTAAGCGCTTTACCTTCAATCTGACGAATACGTTCTCTTGTAACATTGAAATGTTGACCAACTTCTTCCAATGTGCGAGGCTTACCATCCTTCAAACCAAAACGTAAAATCAATACTTGTTGCTCACGATCAGTCAAGCATGTAAATACATCTTCAATCTGCTCTTGCAATAAAATGTAGCTAGCTGCATCGTCTGGAGCAATTGCATCTTGGTCCTCGATGAAGTCCCCTAAATGGGAATCTTCCTCTTCACCAATCGGAGTTTCCAAGGATACTGGCTCTTGGGCGATTTTCTGAATTTCACGCACCCGCTCTACAGTAATTCCCATACCTTCAGCAATTTCTTCTGGCAAAGGCTCACGACCCTTGTCTTGCAACAATTGTCTAGAAATACGAATCAATTTATTAATTGTTTCTACCATATGTACAGGAATACGAATCGTACGAGCTTGGTCTGCAATAGCACGCGTAATTGCTTGACGAATCCACCATGTAGCATACGTAGAAAATTTATAACCTTTAGTATAATCGAATTTATCTACCGCTTTAATCAGACCTAGGTTACCTTCTTGGATTAGATCCAAGAACAACATACCACGACCTACATAACGTTTCGCGATACTTACAACTAATCGCAAGTTAGCATCTACCAATTTTTTCTTAGCCTTTTTACTAAGTTGAATATCTTTATATGTAGCATCCTCTTGTGCACCAGCTTCGATTTGCTTAGCTAATACGATTTCTTCATCAGCTGAAAGCAATGGTACGCGACCAATTTCTTTTAGGTACATTCGTACAGGGTCATCGATATTAACACCAGAATCAACACTTAAATCGATAGAAATTTTCTTCTCACTAGAAACTTCGTCTTCATCTTCATCTGTTTCAATTGTATGACTATCTGTATCATCTGCATCAATATCTGCCACAATCTCAACATTCAGTTTACCCAAAGTCGTATAAATATCATCTAATTGTTCCGCAGTAATTTCCGTCTGCTCATGAAGAGCATCTGAAATCTCGGATTGTGTCAACACACCGCTCTTACGGCCTTTTTCAAGAAGTTGCTCAACAATCTCCTCTATTTGACTTTTTTGTACTTTCTTAGCCACAGCGCTCTCCTTTTTAACCATTAATGATTTACTTAGACCATTCTCTAATTAAATTCTGTATTTCTTGACACTTATGTAATTCGCTAATAAACGTCGAATCTCCTGCTCTTTTTAATTGATCCGCCATAATCGAATGCGCTTTATACTGTTCACGCAATGAATGGAGCCTTATCTTGCGAATTAATGCAGGCACTTGTACCTTATATTCATCGTCACTCATGACGACCAACCTAGAGTAAATATCGTATTCTTGAGAAGATAAAACAGACTGAATTGCAGTTTCATCTAGACGACCTTCGGACTTATACAAGGTGAATAGCTTTTCTATTATACCTCGATATTCAATTTTTTCAAAGTCCTCTAATGGCAAATAGCTCATCATATGTTGTAATACTTCGCCATTTGTGAAAGCTAAGGACAATAATTTTTCCGCATCACCCCTTGGTAAATCCTGTGTTGGCAAGGGTGTTGATGCAGTATCCACTAATTCAATTTGTCCTTTTTTCACATAATCTCTAAAGTATCTAAAAATAGTACTATTATCAAGCCATAATGGCAATGCCAATGTTTTTAAAGCATCATCTCTCTGCGTTTGACTATCTATATTTGCAATATATGGGAAAACATCTGCCATAACAGCCTGCTTTCCTTCTGTATCATTTGTATCGTGTTTAATTAAAGACTCACTTAATAGATAATCAAGAGGCTTAACAGCTTTAGCAACTAACTCCTTAAATGCCTGTCCCCCATGATTACGCACATAATCATCTGGATCTTTGCCGTCTGGCATGGCAAGGACACGCACCTTAAAATCCGTATTTTGCAATAATTCAATAGCTCTAGCAGCCGCCTGACGACCAGCACCATCCATATCATAAGCTAACACGATTTCTTCAGCCTGCCTCATCAAGATATGTCCATGATCTCTTGTATAAGCAGTCCCCAATGATGCGACTACATTAGTAACACCATGATTATGAGCAGATATAACATCCATATAGCCTTCTACAAGAATAGCTTGTTTTTCCTCACGAATAGATTTATAAGCCTTATCAAAAGCAAATAGAAGTTTACCTTTTTCAAAGATTGATGACTCTGGAGAGTTTAAATATTTTGGTGTACTGTCATCCATAACACGTCCACCAAAAGCAACTACTCGCCCTTTACCATCCATAATGGGGAACATAATTCTATTTCTGAAGAAGTCATAAAATTGACCCTTTTGATTCTTTCGGACAAGATTCAACTCCAAGAGAATGGAATCATCAATGCCACGGTCATGAAAGGCACGATACAACTTATCCCAACCATCAGGAGCAAAACCAAGCTTAAATGTTTCTATGGTCGCTTGTGTGAGTCCTCGCTTTTTCAAATAATCTAATCCCACTTTACCAATAGAAGTTTGAGTAAGACAGTTATGGAAAAAAGTAGCCGCTAAATCAGAAGCTTCATACAGTTTTTTGCGTCTTTCATCTCTAGCTCTTTGCTCAGGTGAAAGTTTCGCCTCTGGCAATGGAATATTAGCCCGATTAGCTAGCCGCTCTAAAGCTTCTACAAAGGTTAAATGCTCTAACTCCATAAGAAATTTAATAGCATTTCCTGATGCATGGCAACCAAAACAATAATAAAAACCCTTTTCAGGGGCTACGCTAAAGGATGGCGTTTTTTCATTATGAAATGGACAACAACCCCAATAGTTCTTGCCGCGTTTCTTTAAGGCTACATGCTCGGATACAACTGACACGATATCATTAGCATCTTTGATTTGTTCAATCAGTTCATTTTCAAAATATCGGCTCATAGCCAACGCCTCCTTCCCCATATATATATTAATTCTATATACAAATAAAAAATCCTCTATTTGTAAAGCATTTTAATCAATTAAATTATAAAAAAATATAAAAAAGCTTGATACGAATCATAGGAATCATCATCTAAAACGCAATATACATGATGATTCCTATACGCCGTATATAGCAATATGTAATTACCGAAACTTTGATAACAATAGGCTGCAATGAAAACATTGCAGCCTATACTTATCGCTTATAGCATATTATTTTGCGTAATCCACAACGCGAGTTTCACGAATAATTACGACCTTAATTTGGCCTGGATATTCAAGTTCTGACTCGATGCGTTTTACGATATTCCGAACAAGTAATGTAGACTCAGCTTCATCAATCTTATCCGGTTTTACTACAACGCGAATCTCACGACCGGCTTGAATAGCAAAACATTTTTCAACGCCTTCGAAGGATTCAGCGATTTCTTCCAATTTAGATAAACGTTTTAAGTAGTTTTCTAATGTTTCTCGACGTGCTCCTGGACGGGCAGCGGAGATAGCATCAGCGGCAGCTACTAATACAGCTTCTACAGTTTGGAACTCTTCATCACCATGATGAGCACCAATACAGTTAATTACTGCTGCACTTTCACGATATTTACGAGCCACATCAACACCGATTTGAACATGAGAACCTTCAAGTTCACGGTCTAATGCTTTACCAATATCATGAATCAAACCACCTCGTTTAGCCAAAGTTACATCACAGCCTAGTTCAGCTGCCATTAAACCTGCTAAATGAGATACTTCAATAGAATGTTTCAATACGTTTTGACCATAACTAGTACGATATTTCAAACGGCCTAAAATCTTAACAATTTCAGGATGTAAGCCATGAACATCAGCTTCAAATGTCGCTTGTTCACCAGCCTCTTTAATAGTTTGGTCCACCTCTTTACGAGCTTTACCAACCATTTCTTCAATACGAGCTGGATGGATACGACCATCTACAATCAATTTTTCCAGCGCAATACGAGCCACTTCACGACGAATTGGATCGAAGCCGGAAAGAATAACTGCTTCTGGCGTGTCATCGATAATCAAATCAATACCTGTTAATGTTTCGAGTGCACGAATGTTACGGCCCTCACGACCGATAATACGACCCTTCATTTCATCATTAGGCAATGCCACTACGGATACGGTAGTTTCCGCTACATGGTCAGCTGCACAACGTTGGATGGCAGAGGAGATAATTTCTTTCGCTTTTTTCTCCGCTTCATCCTTAGCTTGCTGCTCCATTTCCTTAACCATAATCGCCGTTTCATGACGGATTTCTTGTTCCACATTCGTTAACAAGATATTTTTTGCTTCTTCAAACGTCATGCCAGAAATACGTTCTAATTCTGCCATTTGTTTTTCATACAAAGCTTCTACCTTTTCACGGCTTTGGGCTAAGTCAGCTTCTTTGCGATGTAAAGCTTCCTCTTTGTGCTCAATATTGTCTAATTTTTTATCCAAAGATTCTTCTTTTTGAAGAATACGACGTTCCATACGTTGAAGTTCAGAACGACGATCTTTATTTTCTCGTTCTACATCAGAACGGAGCTTATGAATTTCTTCTTTCGCTTCTAATAAAGCTTCTTTCTTTTTAGACTCAGCTGTGCGTTCACCATTTGCAATGATGCGAGCAGCCTCTTGTTCAGCTTGATTCAGTTTTCCTTCAGCAATATTTTTTCTTAAAAAATAGCCTACCCCTAGTCCAATCAGTACCATTACCACTGCAATTAGACTATACTCTAAAATTTCTTTCACCTCCTTTTTATTTCTCAAAATTGAGCTTTCATGCTCCTTTTTATGCCCTTTATGCATTAAATTATCAATTAGCCATATCATCATATAAATAAATAAGGCTATTATTAATTTTAGACTTCAAAGCCCTTTCTGTCAAGATTTTACAAGCCTACCAAGGCCTCTGAAAAAGCAGAATTTATTCATAAAAATCATTGCATACAACTTGAATTGTGCTTGTTGAGAACCCCCTGTATTTGAGAAAACTAAAAACTTTTACCCGAGGAGTCTTCTCTTCATTGAGAATAGATCCAAATTTTTTTTCTACCACCCGATAAGCAGCTTTTACCTCATCATAAGCAGAAATTTCTTGAGGAATCGCAAGTCCTCGAAGTTTCATTTTTTGCTTAATCATATAAGCACCGTATTTCTGTTCTTTCATCAAATAGGCTAATACTTGCTCAGATAAACGTTCATCATTAATGTAATCATAATCTCTAAGGCGCTCAAGGACCCTCTCAATGATAGGGTCCTCGAATTGTTTACGTCTCATTTTCTGCGTCAGCTCATAAGAACTAAGGAAGCGCTGAGCTAGGAAGCGATACGCTTGATCCATAGCAGCTTGCATCGTTTCGTCACTCATGATTATACTTCTTCAGTTACTTCTTCACCGATTACATCGATTTCTTCAGTGCCAACAGCCAATGTATCACGAATAATGCGATCGATTTCATCAGCTATTTGTGGATTCTCTAACAAGTATTGTTTAGCCGCTTCCTTACCTTGCCCCATACGTTCCCCATTATAGGAGTACCAAGCACCAGATTTATTAATAATTTCCATATTTGTACCAATATCAATAAGTGTGCCAGTTTTAGAGATACCTTCACCGTACATCAAATCGAACTCAGCTGTTTTAAATGGAGGTGCTACTTTATTTTTAACAACCTTAACTTTAGTACGGGCACCTACGTTTTCGTTGTTTGCTTTAATCAATTCCCCTTTACGAACATCAAGTCGTACGGAAGAATAGAATTTCAACGCACGACCACCAGTCGTTGTTTCAGGATTACCGAACATAACACCTACTTTTTCACGCAATTGGTTGATAAAGATGACAACAGTTTTGGATTTACTGATGATACCAGTCAATTTGCGCAAAGCTTTACTCATCAAACGAGCTTGTAAGCCTACGTGAGCGTCACCCATTTCGCCATCGATTTCCGCTTTAGGAACCAACGCCGCTACGGAGTCAACTACAACAATATCTACTGCACCACTGCGAACAAGAGCTTCTGTAATTTCTAGAGCTTGTTCTCCATTATCTGGTTGAGAAATCAACAAATTATTAATGTCTACCCCCAAGTTGCGAGCATATACAGGATCCATCGCATGTTCCGCATCAATAAATGCTGCAATACCACCTTGTTTTTGAGCTTCTGCTACAGCGTGAAGAGCCACTGTTGTTTTACCAGAAGATTCTGGACCGTAAATTTCAATTACACGGCCACGAGGAAAACCACCTACACCAACAGCAATATCGATAGCAAGAGAACCAGAGGAAATAACCTCTACATTCATGCGATCTGCCGCTTCACCAAGACGCATAATAGCACCTTTACCAAAATCTTTTTCAATTTGTTTTAACGCGTTATCCAACGCTGCTTGTCTGCCATCTACAGCCATTATTTTATTTCCCCTTTTCTGTTATATAAGTATAAACATAGTATAGTGCTAGCTCTGCCGCACTTTGTCTAATATCTTCTCGATTGCCAATTAAATTAGCTTTATGGGCCACTGTGCCATATGGACCAGTAACACCAAACCATACAAGACCAACAGGCTTTTCTCGAGTACCACCTCCAGGACCAGCTATGCCTGTCGTAGAAACAGCATATGTTGTTTGGCCAACAGTTCGTGCCCCCTCTGCCATAGCCTTAGCCACTTGTTCACTAACAGCGCCATACGCATCTAACATATCTTGTGGTACACCTAAAACACGATGTTTCACATCATTACTATACGAAATGACACCACCCATATAGTACTCACTACTGCCACTGACATTAGTCAGTAATTTACCAACCAATCCTGATGTACATGATTCAGCAGTACTAATAGTACTATGTTCCTCTAACAAGGTTCGACCTAATGTTTCCTCCATAGAAATTGTTAAGTTGCGCCCTATGCGAGAGCCTAAGCGTTCTCGTATGATTGCATCCCAAGGATTAAGCAGGTCTTGTGCCGCTTCTAATGTTTCAGCCTTAGCAGTGATGCGAACCTCAATGTAGCCCTTTTTAATGAGCAAAGCTATGGTCGGATTAGATTGCTTCTTAATTAGATCCATCAAGGTGCTTTCTAAATCAATTTCACGAATATCATATACGCCATAACGATAGGATGTAACAACACCTTGAGAACCAAATCGGCCATTTAAATAAGGAACTACGCTCTCTTGGAACATGCCCTTCATTTCTCCAGGAGGTCCAGGTAAAAGTATGTACGTAGTGTCGCCATCTTCAACGACGACACCTGGAGCAACTCCAACAGGGTTATATAATACTTTCGCCCCTTTTGGTAATTGTGCTTCTCGCCGACTCGCATCGGGTATAGTACGGTTTACACTTTTAAAAAACCTTTCAAGCTCGTTCATGGCCTCTTGATTAAACACAATAGGTCTGCCAATTGAATCGGCAAGTACATTACGTGTAATGTCGCCCTGCGTAGGTCCTAGCCCACCAGTACTAATAACGATATCAGCCCTTGTACTAGCGAGCTGAAAAACTTCAGCCATCCGTTTCGGATTATCACCTACCACCGATTGATGGGCAATGGTATATCCTAATTTATTTAACTCTTGTGCTAGCCATGATACATTCGTATTTACTGTATCACCTAGCAATAATTCTGAACCTGTAGAAATAAGTTCTACAATCATCAGATCACCTCCACAATCGAATGTATCGAACTGTGTATTATTCTACAACCGTAGCTACTACATCATAAGCAAAGCCTTGCTCTACTTGTACCTTAAGAATATCACCAGGTTGAATGTCTTCACCGCAGTCTTCAATGTACATATTACCATCTACATCAGGTGCTTGAGATTTCAATCGACCTTTTGCAAGCAAGGTGTTATTCTCGCCTTCTTCGATTTCCTCTACCATCGCATAATCAATGGTACCTTCTAAATTGCGATTATTCTCTTCAGAGATAGCAGCTTGGATGGACATAAGAACGTGATAACGCTCTTCTTTGACCTCTTCTGGTATTTGGTCTTCACGAGCACCAGCTGGTGTACCATCTTCTTGAGAATACGTAAATACGCCCATATTATCGAATTTGATTTCTTTTACAAAGTCACAAAGTTCCTCAAATTGTTCATCTGTTTCACCAGGAAATCCAACGATGATAGAGGTGCGCAATGTAATATGAGTCGGTGCATTTCTAATCTTCTTAAGCAAGCGCTCAATATCATTGCGATCGTCTCGGCGATTCATTTGTTTCAAAATATCGTTATTAACATGTTGCAATGGAATATCTACATATTTACAAAGCTTTGGCTCATTAACGATAATATCTAACAATTCATCAGAGAAAAATGTCGGATATAGGTATAGCATGCGAATCCATTCTATGCCTTCTACAGTTGTTAATTCTTTTAACAATGTCGTCAATAATGGTTTACCAGCATTAAGGTCGATACCATAGCTCGTTGTATCTTGAGCGATAAGGACAACTTCCTTAACCCCGGTCGCAGCCAATCGTTCCACTTCAGCCTTAATAGACTCGATAGTACGACTGCGGAATGCACCGCGTACCTTAGGAATAATACAGAATGTACACCCGTTATTACAGCCTTCTGCAATTTTTACATATGCACTATAACGAGGTGTTGTTTGAATACGAGGCATGCGCTCATCATAGATATTCGTAATATTTTCCATGATACAACTGCGATTGCCGTGCTCAATAGCATCAACGGCTACCATAACTTGATCCCATGCACCGGTACCGATTAATGCATCAATTTCAGGAATTTCTTGGAATAATTCATCCTGATATTGTTGGCTAAGACAACCTGCTACGATAAGGCCCTTACAAGTACCATCCTCCTTATATTGGGCAACCTCAAGGATGGTATTTATAGACTCAGCCTTAGCTTTTTCAATAAAAGTACAGGTATTTACAACGATAAGATCTGCTTCGCTTAAGTCTTCTGTAATCGAATAGCCATTATCTCTCAATAAGCCTAACATTACCTCTGTATCTACTAAATTTTTAGCACAACCTAGGCTAACATATCCTAATTTTTTCCCCATTCTATATCCTTTCGTCACTAGATTCTTTTTTATTTATTTCATTTATACAACTGACTTAGTCCTTACGGAATCGTACCTGGCTAACCCAATGATTTAATAGTAACTTTTTACCTTCTAGAGTATAGCCACCATTCACAGGCCATAATACTAAATCATGACCCATAGAATCTTTTGGCTCATCCATCTCAGGATTTGTAAATATATAAGTAAAATTCTTTTCTACCATATATTTCGCCGTTTTAGAAGATAGTAACCAATTAATAAACTCTACACTATCTGCTTTATGTTTTGAATTTTTTAAAACGGCAGCACCAGTCACATAATAAGACGTACCATCTTTAGGATAAATGATCTTAATTGGATACCCATGATGACTATATTGCGCCGCATCAGACAAGTTACCAATACCAATATTTGTCTCCCCTAGCGCAGTTAGTCGTATTGGAGTAGACAAAAATTTAGCATGTTGAACCACATGGGGCTTCAAACTATATAAGTATTCAAGAGCCTCTGGTTCCCCTTTATACTCTACCATATTATATAGCAAATTGGCCGCATTCTGAGATGCTACAAAATCGGTCATAACGATAGACCAATCACCTTGTTTTCCCAATGTATCCCATGTAGTAATATATTTACCAATGCCATTATGGAAGGTATCATTCTGAACAAATACGATGGGATCATACCAAATACCAACCCAATAGCCATTTGGATCCTTTAGATTATCACGTACCTCGTCAATACGTTCATTGACGATGGGCATATATTTACCTGCATTGGCACCAATTACGAGATTATCTTCAGAAGTTAGCACCAAATCACCAGAAGTATCAGCCACTATAGAAGCCGACCGTTGCGACATTTGTTCCTCTGTAAGAGGCATTACAGTGACTTTTACCTTTTGTTCCTCTTCATAACGCTCAGCAAGCATAGCTGTCAAAGTATTAGGTAAGTCCGTATAGACTATAATTTCACCACGAATAGGCTCTTTGGCCTGTTCTATTTGTTCTTGTTGATAAAAGTTTATGCCATAGATCAACATTCCTACCACAAATAATGCTAAGATGCTCGGAGCAATCCATCGTTTCATATATGCCTCCCATAAGACATAAAGTATCTTAAAATGAGAGTAGCTAGAGCTACTCCCTACATGTAACGACCACCAAAACTTTTATTAGATGTACGAACTTTAGTCACATCTCTACTACACCTTTTTCCAGTCTGGCATCGATTCCTAGATTCGCAACCTCGTTTGCCATTACGAGATTTACTAGATTGGCTAATACGCTTAGAATTTCCACCAATTGGTCGGGGTGGAATTAAACATTCTGGGCCAAAGCCAATTAAATCACGTCGATTGGCCTCTATGAGAGCCTCTTTAACAAGGTCATAGTTTTCAATATTTTTAAACTGCATCAATGCGCGCTGTTTTGCTTTATCTCGACCCTTTTTAGCAACATATACAGGTTTTCCATCTAGTGGATTAATGCCCGTATAATACATACAAGTAGAAAGGCTACCCGGCGTAGGAATAAAATCCTGTACTTGCTCTGGGTACATATGGTGATCTCGTAAAAATTCCGCTAATTCAATAGCATCCTCTAGGGCACAACCGGGATGAGAGCTCATAAAGTACGGAACTAAGTATTGTTTCTTACCAAGCTTTTTATTTGCCTCTTCAAACCAAGACTTAAAGGTTAGGAATTCTTCTTTACCAGCTTTTCCCATCATATTGGTAACCCGTTTAGATACATGTTCTGGAGCTACCTTTAGCTGCCCACTTACGTGAAATTCGCAAAGTTCCCGCACAAAATCTTTATTGTTATCGGCTAGTACATAGTCATAACGCAAACCAGAACGAACAAATACCTTTTTTACACCTTTTAGTTTACGTAATTTACGCAGTAAAGCAATATAGTCATCATGATTTGTATTCAAGTTTTCACAAGGCTCTGGAGCCGCACAAGTACGACCTTTACACGCACCATAGACAGCTTGTTTATCGCAAGCTAGATGGCGGAAGTTTGCCGTAGGGCCCCCTACATCATGAATATACCCTTTAAAGTTGTCCATCTTGATCATCATGTGAGCTTCTTCAATCAAAGACTCATGACTACGATTCTGGATGATACGCCCTTGGTGATTAGTAATAGCACAGAAAGAACAACTGCCAAAGCAACCTCGTTGGCTCACAAGGCTAAATTGAACTTCACTTAATGCTGGCACACCACCCTTATCATCATATTTAGGATGCCACTTTCGAGTATATGGCAAGTTATAGACACCGTCCATTTCCTCCTGCGTCAATGGCAAGGCAGGCGTGTTCTGAATGAGATATCTATCACCATGTTTTTGGACTACAATACGACCATAGAACGGATCTTGTTCATCATATTGAATGCGAAATGCATCGGCAAAGTCCATCTTATCCGCCTTAATAGCTTCATAAGACGGGCACTCTACATAGTCAATGGTTGGAATCTCCTTTGCCATGTAGCAAATGCCACATATAGATGGCAAAGACTCTTTGAATCGGCCTTGATCTAAGGCATCAGCTAGTTCAACGATTTGAAGTTCTCCCATGCCATAGACGAGTACATCGGCCTTAGAATCTACTAAGATGGATCGACGCACCGTATCTGACCAATAGTCATAATGACCAAAGCGACGCAAAGACGCTTCTATACCACCAATGATAAGAGGTACATCACTGTAAGCCTCCTTCATACGGTTAGCATATACCAAGGTAGCACGATCTGGACGATGACCTGACTCACCACCTGGAGAATAATCATCTTGACGGCGAACTTTCTTTGCTGCCGTAAATTTATTAAGCATTGAATCTAAATTCCCTGCCGTAACAAGGGATGCTAGACGTGGTTTACCTAGTTTTTTGAAAGCCTCTACATCATTCCAATCTGGTTGATCTATAATGCCTACACGATAACCTTTGGATTCCAAGTATCTACCGATAACTGCAGGCGCAAAGGATGGATGGTCCACATAAGCGTCCCCACTGATGAGAACGAAATCTAATTCAGCCCAACCACGTTCCTTCATATCCGAAGGTTCTGTTACTAAAAATCTATCCATTGATTGTGTAAATGCCTTTCTATCATGCCTAATCAGATACTAGAACAGGAATAACCATAGTAAAAATAATGCCATGCAAACTAAAATAATCCCTAAAATAATGCGTTCTTGTACAATAGAGCGTTGACGTTTTCGTTGACGCGTTTCTAAGGACATACGCTTTTTAGATGTTTGATATTCAACAAACTCACTTTGTACCAAATTAGGAGTTGCTTGAGCCTTCCGTCTTGTAACAGAACGTAAAGAAAAGGTATCTATGTCTCCTACTTGGCCCTGATATACTTTCACCAAGCGATCCCCATCAAGATCTAAGTAGTTACCATAGTTTCGAATAAAACCTTTTACGTAGACTTGACCAGGAATGATATCATAGTTGCCATCTTCGATAGCCTCTAAATAGGTTGTTTTAATGTGCAGCACTTGCTCCACATCTTTAAAGGTTAGATTACGTCTTACCCGTTCACGTCGTAATTCTTCGCCTAATTCAGCCATTTTCGTTCCTTTCTAAATCTACGTAATATTCATATAGTAATTAGCTAATTATTGCTCATCATTGGAATCGGAGAAATATCTAGCCTTAGCTTGTTCAGGGCTCATTAAAATTTCTCGAGCCTTACTGCCCATGCTAGGGCCAACGATTTTGAGGTCTTCCATTGTATCTACAAGACGTGCCGCACGGGTGTAACCTATACGGAAACGACGTTGCAACATCGATACGGAAGCTTGACCAGATTCCATAACGAGATTGACAGCTCGCTCTAATAATTCATCGCGGTAAACATCATTAGCATCAGAAGATTCTTTTTCAGCTTCCTTTTCCACTTCTTGAGTTACCGTATTATCATATTCTGGTTCTCGTTGAGCTTTCACAAACTCTACAAGTTTTTCTACCTCATCATCAGAAATGAAAGCCCCTTGTACACGAATAGGTTTATTAGCACCAATCGGAGCAAATAACATATCCCCTTTACCCAATAGTTTCTCTGCTCCTGCCATATCAAGAATGGTACGGGAGTCAATTTGAGAGCCTACAGCAAAGGAAATACGGCTTGGTACATTAGCCTTGATAGAACCGGTAATAACATTAACAGATGGCCGTTGTGTAGCAAGAACCATGTGAATACCTGCGGCACGAGCCATTTGTGCTAAACGACTAATAGATTCTTCAATATCATCAGGAGCCGTCATCATAAGGTCAGCTAACTCGTCAATAATCAACACGATTAGCGGCATTGCAGCCTTAGGATGCGCTTCATTATAGCTCTTGATATCGCGTTTACCAGATGCAGCAAACGCCTTATAACGAGCCTCCATTTCACGAACGGCCCAGCGCAATACAGCTGCCGCTTTTTTCATATCCGTTACAACTGGAGCCATCAAGTGCGGAATCCCATTGTAAATAGACAATTCAACCATCTTAGGGTCGATTAATAATAGCTTAACCTCTTCTGGTTTACGACTAAAGAGAATACTAGAAATCAATGTATTTACACATACGGATTTACCAGATCCAGTCGTACCAGCTACGAGCAAATGAGGCATCTTCGCAAGGTCTGTAATAACAGGCTTACCTGCAATATCCTTACCAAGACCGACAGGAATACCTCCACGAGCATCTTTAAAGTCACTGCAATCAAGTACATCACGTAAATGAACGGCTTCTGTCGTTTTATTAGGGACCTCAATACCGATGGCAGATTTCCCTGGAATTGGAGCCTCCATACGAATATGTTGCGCTGCCAAATTGAGGGCAATATCGTCTGTTAAATTAACGATACGACTCACTTTCACGCCTGGTGCAGGTTCAATTTCATAACGTGTAACAGTTGGGCCTTGTGTAGCATTAACAACCTTTGCAGTAATACCAAAGTCACTCAATACATGTTCAAGCATCATCGCATTTTGTGCTACTTCTTCACCATTGTTTTGACTCCCCTTCCCTTTCGCCAAAATATCTAGGCTTGGGAAATGGTAAGGTCTATCATAGGACCGATGAATCTGTCCATCTTTAGATACAGCTACTTGCGCCGTATCTTCTGTAGTACTAATAATGGACGGTACTTGTAACCCCATGCCGGATATACCGGCCCCAGCACTTACGGAACTTGCAGCCGCACCCGTTCCTGGCACAACAGAAGCGATAGCACCATGATTAGTTTCCAATGGACCCATCGTTGTATTTTGATAGGAAAATTCTGGTTCTTCGTCATCAGAGTTTGCTGCAGTTCCAAACTCATCCGTATATTCTTCATCTGGTGTATATGCATAGTCCTCATCGGGAACATATACATAATCATCACTCGTAGATCTATGTGTATCAGAGAATTGTTCAAAGTCATCAGCTTCATAAGACTTAGCATCACCAGATGCTTCAGAAATAGTAGCCAATTGCTCAGCCGCACGATTACGTGCTTCTATCTCAGCCAATTCCTTCCAAGATGTAGGAGGTTTCGGTGAATCCAGAATTGTTACTGTATCTTCAATAGTTTCAACATCTGTAGCTGAAGCAGAACCAAAGAGATCTCGTTCAGTAGCAATACCCTGTTTTTCTAATGTATCTAATGCTTGATCTGCAGCATCAGCAAAACGTGTATCTTTTTCCCTGTTATAAGCTTTACGCTGTTCTGCCGCTTCTTTACGCTGTTCATTCCAGTCATCAAACACTTCTTTTGCAACAGCGACCTTCTCAGCAGCTACCTCTTTAGCTACATCTAGACCAACTTGCGTTTTGTCCGCAGCCTTTTGTAATCCACTGCGCAAAGACAAACGTGTCACAAGAAGACCAAAAGCTATGAGTAAGAATATATCAAGAATAATAGCCCCTAAGTTGCCTAATAATGTACGAAGGAATGTAGCAATCGCGCCGCCTACTACACCACCTTGATTAGCCAGTTGTGTAGTAATGAGTTCCTGCCCCTCAGGAACTCGCCACAAAGGAACAAGAGCTAACAAAAATAGGAAAAACAAGGTCATTACAACGCCTCGTTTTGTAATGGAAATAAATGTATCCTTATATAATAATCTCCAACCTAACCAGAAAACGCATAAACAAGGAATGATACCGCCTAGCCCAAAGCCATAACGGAATACACCTGTTAAAATCTGCCCTACAAGGCCGAGTTCAAAGCCGAAAAAGCCGAGCAAGGAAATCACAGCAAAGGCAATGACAATAAGGCCTTTCACTTCGCTGCGCAAAGAAAAGCTTTGAGACTTTGATTGCTGTTTTGTACTTGTTCGCTTACGGCGTGTGTTGCGTCTTTTGGTGGAAGTATTTTCTTCTGCCATAAATCTATACAAACCCCTTACTTATACAACATTACAGTAAATTAACTTATCATTATATTATAGCATATATCGTAATATTAAGTTAATTTTTACGACGTTTCTCCCAGTCGTGAAGCAACTGTTCCTCAGTCCCTCTCTTTATGCCCTTATAGTAGGTAGCATCGACTAGAGGCGTTGGTAAATACTGCTGTTTTACATACCCATTAGGATAGTTATGAGCATACTTATAAGCTTTCCCATGACCTAATTTACTAGCCCCGCTATAATGACTGTCTTTCAAATGATCAGGTACTTGTCCACAATCCTTATGTCGCACATCAGATATAGCAGCATCAATAGCTACATAAGCAGAATTACTTTTAGGTGCGAGAGCAACATAACACGCAGCTTCAGATAATATAATGCGCGCCTCAGGAAAGCCTACCATATGAGCCGCTTGAGCCGCTGCATTTGCGAGTATGAGAGCTTGTGGATCCGCAAGACCTACATCCTCTGCTGCACAAATAACAATACGACGAGCAATGAAGTTAGGATCCTCTCCGGCTTCAATCATACGCGCTAAATAATGTACTGTTGCTTGTACATCGGAGCCACGCATACTTTTAATAAAAGCTGAAATTGTATCGTAATGACTATCACCTTTTTTATCGTATGTATATATGCGACGACCTACGACCTTTTCGAGAACTTCAATAGTAATCGTCCCCTCATCAGGAACCATAGCTGCTGCTTGTTCAAGGATATTAAGGGCCATACGCCCATCGCCATTGACGAAAATCCCCATATTCTCCAGAACTTCATCGGTTACCTGTAGATGGCGTTTGCCAAGGCCTACCTCTTCATCGGTAATGGCGCGACGTAAAATTTGACCGATAGCCTTTGGTGTAAGTGCTTCTAATGTAATAAGACGCAAACGAGATAAAAGTGGTCTATTAACTTCAAAGAACGGATTCTCTGTAGTAGCGCCAATAAGAATGATAGTGCCATCCTCTACACAGGGTAACAACACATCTTGTTGGCTTTTATTAAAGCGATGTATTTCATCGAGGAATAGAATTGTTCGTTGCTGTAAAGAACGAACCCGTTTGCGCGCGTCTTCAATGATGGTGCGCAACTCACCAATACCAGCGTTAGTAGCATTTAGATTTACAAAATGACTATTACTCACCTTAGCTATGATTCCGGCTAATGTAGTCTTACCGGTTCCACAAGGTCCATAAAAAAGCATAGATGGTATTGTATCCTTCTCTACCATAGCACGCAAGAAAGTCCCCTTCCCTACGGCCTTCTCTTGACCATATAAATGATCAAGTTTAGTAGGACGCATTCTTACAGGAAGCGGCTCGTATGTATTTGTAGGCGTCATATCAAATAAACTATCCATTCTATCACCTCAATCCGCACTCAGTTTAACTATCGTATTTTAATATCTATAACTATTCAATCAAAAAACAATGTCTTACTCGTCATAAAAGCCCAATGACGTCAGTAACTTGGTATCACTAATAATATTTATAAGACATTTATGACATTTATGACATTTATGACATTTAGGACTTTTAAAACTTTAAAAAATTTTAGTTCTTACAAAAGATATATTTATAGTATATGCTATTTCAGTCTATTTTTACACGAAAAAAAGCCCCACCATGCCGTAATGTACCGCGTTTTGATCCTGCAAGGGCAGGTGGGTGTCCTCCTCATCCTGCAATTGTCCCGTAAGGGCGTAACGTTCAGACGAGAGTTCCGGACTCCCGAAGAAAATGTGTTGGCTCAAAACTGCGATATCACACGCACATGGCAGGGATATCTTATACTTAAATAGTATCAGAAAGATTAGCAATTAACAAGTCTTGACATTTCGATTTCAATCAATTCTTGCCTATGTTTTTACACTAAAGATTGCTCTTGTTCTTCTTCTACATCTGGTTTAATATGCAACTCTTTTAATTGCTTAGGTTCTACTTCAGATGGAGCTTGGCTCATGATATCAGAAGCAGATTGAGTTTTAGGGAATGCGATTACGTCGCGGATAGATTGACGTTTTGCCATCAACATAACAAGACGATCAAGGCCAAATGCACAGCCTGCATGAGGAGGTGCACCGTATTGGAATGCATCAAGCATGAAGCCAAATTTAGATCTTGCTTCTTCAATAGACAAACCAATTGCTTTGAATACTTTTTCTTGTACGTCAGCTTGGTAGATACGCAAGGAACCGCCACCGATTTCTACGCCATTCAATACCATGTCGTAAGCAATCGCTTTTACACTGCCAGGATCGGATTCTAATTTATCAAGATCCGCATGGCGTGGCATTGTGAACGGATGATGCATTGCAACATAACGTTTTTCGTCTTCGTTATATTCGAACATAGGGAAATCAGTTACCCATGTGAATGCCAATTTATCTTGGTCAATCATGTTCATACGGCGTGCCATTTCAAGGCGTAATTCGCCTAATGCACGTGCCACAGTTGCAGGTTTATCAGCAATCATCAATACAAGGTCGCCACCTTTAGCGCCCATTTTTTCACCAATATTGCGGATTGTATCTTCACCTAAGAACTTCATGATTTGAGACTTAATAGAACCATCTTCATTGAAGCAAGCCCACGCAAGGCCTTTAGCGCCGTAACGGTTTACATACTCAACAAGATCATCAAGTTCACGGCGAGGAATGCTAGCGTCACCAGGCACAACGATACCTTTAACTACGCCACCATTGTCGATAACAGAGCGGAAGACTTTGAATTCTGTATCTTTTACAAGATCAGTTACATCAGTAAACGCCATATCAAAACGAAGATCCGGCTTATCAGAGCCGTATTTATCCATTGCTTCGTCCCATGTAATACGAGGCATAGGCAAAGAAATTTCTTTACCTAATGCAGTTTTAAATACATGAGCAATCATCTCTTCAAGCAATGCATAAATATCTTCTTCATCAACGAAGGACATTTCTAAGTCAAGCTGAGTGAACTCAGGTTGACGGTCTGCACGCAAATCTTCATCGCGGAAGCAACGAACGATTTGGAAATATTTTTCGTAACCAGCAACCATCAAGATTTGTTTGAAAATTTGTGGAGATTGTGGCAACGCATAGAATGTACCAGCATTTACACGGGACGGCACTAGATAGTCACGAGCGCCCTCTGGCGTAGATTTAGTAAGCATTGGAGTTTCAATTTCCAAGAAATCGCGGCTATCAAAAAAGTCGCGCATTGCTTTTGTTACCTTGTGACGTAAAATCAAGTTACGTTGCATTTCAGGACGACGCAAGTCAAGGTAACGATATTTCAAACGAATATTTTCATCTACATCGATATCATCTTGAATATAGAAAGGAGGAGTTTTAGCGGAGTTCAATACGCGCAACTCTTCACAGAACATTTCGTATGCACCTGTAGGAAGGTTAGGATTAATAGCAGAATCATCACGTTTTGTAATAGTTCCACGCACGCAAAGCACATATTCATTACGAACATCCTCTGCTTTGTGGAACGATTCTACGTTGTGATCTGGGGATGCCACTACTTGTACTACGCCAGAACGATCGCGTAAATCCAAAAAAATCAAACCACCATGGTCACGACGGCGTTCAACCCATCCACATAATACGACCTCTTTACCTACCTCTTGTTCAGAGATGGTGCCACAACCGTGCGTACGGTGTAAGCCTTGCATTGTTTCCATTCTAATTGTCATCCTTTCACCAAAGAAGTTATACGTTCAGCCACTGTATTGAGAGATACAGTCTCTTGTTCACTAGTATCCATGAATCGGATTATGGCTTCTCCACGAGCCAATTCATCATCACCCAATATAATAACATATTTCGCATTAATTTTGTTAGCGTATTTTAATTGTGCCTTCATACTCTTGCCCTGTCCGTCCATTTCAACGGTAATATACGCATCATGTAAGGCTTGGCAAATTTTGAAAGCCTCTACCTTAGCCGCATCACCAAGAGCAACTACGAATACAGATGGTTCTACAGTTGGCTTAGGCAATAAATTTTGTTTTTCAAGAGCTAATAGTAAACGCTCCATGCCCATAGCAAAACCGATAGCTGGAGTATGAGGTCCATCGAGCTCTTCTACGAGACCATCGTAACGGCCACCACCGGCTACGGCACTTTGAGCACCTAAAGGCGTATATTGTACCTCGAAAGCTGTCTTTGTGTAGTAATCGAGGCCGCGTACGAGGCGAGGATTTAAAGTATATTGTACATTAGCAGCAGATAAATAGGTTTTCAATTCTTCAAAATGATCATGACACTCTTCACATAAATGTTCATGAATCTCAGGAGCACCTACGGACAAGGATTTACATGTTTCATTTTTGCAGTCCAAGATACGCAATGGATTTTTATACAAACGTTCTTGGCAGTCGCTACATAATTGTTCCTTTTTAGGTTCAAAGAAAGCGATTAATTTTTCACGATATACAGGACGACATATCGGACAACCTACAGAATTTACCTCTACATTGAGATCTTTAAGTCCAAAATCTTTTAACAACTGCACAACCATGCAGATAACTTCGCTATCCACTACTGGAGATTGAGAGCCTAATACCTCAGCACCAAATTGGTGAAATTGACGGTAACGGCCTGCTTGCGGTTTATCATGACGGAACATAGGGCCCATATAATACCATTTTGTGAGACCTTCTTTACCATATACTTTATTTTCTAAGTATGCGCGCACAGCAGACGCCGTATTTTCAGGGCGTAAGGTAAAGCTAGAACCACCGTCATCACCGGTGGTAAAGGTGTACATCTCTTTTTGTACTACATCTGTAGTTTCACCGATACCTCGTAAAAATAATTTAGTTTCTTCAAAGGCAGGTGTGCGAATTTCATTGAAGCCGTATACTTTACAAATTTCGCGCATACGTTGTTCAATATAGTGCCAATTTATCATCTGTTCTGGCAAAAAGTCTTGTGTACCTCTTGGTTTTCTTATAGCCATTACACAACCTCCCAAAATCTTTCACAAATTCTATGTCGTTTCTCTAAAAGTGCATCTATCGTTACGTGATAAACATCTACGTCTTTTGGCATATGCTGTTTAAGCTGACGATATTCAGGGGCTCGCATCCACTTAGATGAGCTACCGGGCCCCATGGATAGAATACTTTGACGTTCCTCCATGATCTGAATATTGTATTCGCATGCTTTGTCAGGCAAGGTATAGCCGATATTCTCTAACTGCCCTCTCATATATTGTTGGCGATATAAATAATATGGCACATAACCAGCCGCTTCAAGACGCGCTTTACCATATTGTACCATTTCTGCAACGAGATTTTCTTCAGGAATATCATCTTGCATTTGTAAATCGTACAACGGGCTACCACGTTTTAATGCTAACGTATGAATTGTAACATTTTCCGGCAGATTTTGACATACATAATCCATATTCTCTATCATGTTTGACATCGTTTGGTTAGGCAAGCCTGCGATAAAATCCATATTTACGGCTAATGATGTATTGTTTTTTACATATTGTAAAAGTTCATCAACATCTCGTACGCTATGACCGCGTCCAATGCGACGCAAAATATTATCTTGCATCGTTTGCGGGTTAATGCTAATGCGATTCACATGACATCGTTGCATAGACTGTATTTTTTCAGGGGTTATAGAATCTGGTCTTCCCGCTTCAACCGTGAATTCATGCCCTTTAGGTATCAATGTTGATAATCCAGTTAAGACACGATGAAAATCTTCATTGTTCAATATAGTGGGTGTACCACCACCCATATAGAGCGTTTTCATGTGCAAATTGTAACTTTCACAAATCTGGCGCACATCATCTATATCATCTAATAAGGATGCTATAAATTCAGATTGTCGATGATACTCTTGATATAAACCGTATGGAAATGAACAATATATACAACGTGTTTCGCAAAACGGAATC
>ERZ836829.927-NODE-927-length-23400-cov-6.285072_pt1 | contig 23400 bp, 17 predicted proteins | sample MGYA00519574_ERZ836829 | MGnify/ENA primary metagenome ERZ836829 (study PRJEB31850, sample SAMEA3708808) | human gut metagenome | biome: human gut; feature: human-associated habitat; material: faeces | place: China | collected 2014 ... | reverse complement strand
GGAGTATGATATTTAAATGTATAAAAAGGTGCGCCGAGGAAAGTAATCGGCGCACCTTTTTCGTAACGTTTTATAAATTTTCAAGAGCAATCTTCATCATGTTAGTGAAGCAAGTCTGACGTTCTTCTGCAGTAGTGATCTCTGGGCTTATAAAGCTGTCAGAGATTGTTAAAAGGCAGGCTGCTTCTTTGCCTAGTACAGAAGCATTTGCAAACAGTGCAAAGCTTTCCATTTCAACAGCCAGACAGCCGCGCTCGTCGCGAAGCTTTTCCCAATAGGTTGGCTTTTCATCAGACGGCTGGCGGTAGAAGACGTCACTAGAGTGAATTGCACCCTCAATCATATTAATTCCAAGACGCTTTGCAGCAGCGCGAAGGGAATCATTGAGTGCTTTGGATGGATAGCTCTCATCCTTGTCGTAGCCAGACTGAACCTTTGCATAGGTGGACTCACTGACTGCGGAAGTAGCAAGAACGACATCATAAATCTTTGCGTCAGAGCTGTAGCTTCCAGCGCTTCCGATACGAATGATACGGTCTACATTATATTCCTTAAATAACTCGTAGGAGTAGATACCGATACTTGGCATACCCATTCCGCTGCCCATAACGGTAACTGGTTTTCCATTATAAGTTCCGGTATAAGCAAGCATACCACGTACTTCATTTACAAGAACGGCATCCTGTAAAAAGGTATCAGCGATAAATTTTGCGCGCAGCGGATCGCCAGGCATTAAAACAGTTTTTGCAATCTGACCTTTTTGTGCATTATTATGTGGTGTTGGCATAAAAAAAACCTCCTGTCTTTTCTGAAAAAGTGTTATACTAGATTTAGTATAACATAAATTTAATGGTATGCCAATATAAATTTGTGCAGATGAGAAGGGAGAATATCAATGTTTGAACGAAAAAAGGCATTAAAGGAAATCGAAGAAAAATTAAATACAGTTCAAATGTATTTGGAAAATAATTATAAGGATCTTACGCTGCAGTCATATAAGGATGCAAAAGAAGTGGTTGAGCGGTATGAGAAAAGCGGTCTGCTAAAACAAAAAGATAAGGATATGATTCAGAAAAAGATGGCAGAGTTTGATGCCAAGCTTGTGCACTACGGACATACGAATGTATCAGAGTTTTTAAAAGAGCGCTATTAGTTTTCGTAAGGAATTTGTAAAAAATAACGTGTTTTATTAAGGTGACATTGCAGAGAACGGCTGTTATACTGAAAGTAAAGAAAAGGTGAGGGAGAATGACCCTGACCGGACAGGAGGTCCGATATGATGAAGATGAAACGACAAAAAGCAAAATGGAGTGCCGTGTTGACATCAGCCGCTATGCTCATGATTAATATTCCAGTATCGGCAGAGGAACAAAGCCAATATATAAATGGAGTTACTCAGATAAATGGATATACAGAATTTGAGCAGCCGCAGGTGATCGAAAATCAGGATATGGCACAGCTTGGCTACAGCGATATCCGTGCATATAAGATTGAGAATGCAGGAGAACTGGCATGGTTTGTTCAGCATTTTTATGTAGGAGATTTAGAGACACAGAATGTAAGCTTAGCCGACAACATTGACATGAGCGCGTTAGCAGCGTATTCATGGACACCGCTTGGATATTATAATGTCGAGACACAGACAGGAAAAAGCTATGACGGTGTATTTGATGGAAATGGTTACAGTATCAGTAATATCATTCTGAACCAGATAAACGGTGTGGACTTAGTCAGCAAGGTATCAGAAGAACAGGCAGCAGTGCTTGGAACACAGCCTATTGAAAATATTGCGCAAAATGCGCTTGCAGGTGTATTTGGCTATATTGGAAGTGCAGGCCATGTTACAGAGCTTAAACTGGAAAACACATCTATCACGTCAAATGCAGATGTAGGTGTGTTAACAGGACGAAATGAAGGAAGCATTAGTGCCTGCGTCACATCAGGCGCATCAGTGACTTCTTCAAAAAGTGATGCGTTTGTAAGTGAGTTTGCTGCTGATAATGAAAACAGGATTGAATCTGTTTACTCAAGTAATTTCAGCATTACAAATATGTTGGGAGAAGATGCAGTTACGCCGATTCTGTTAAATTATGCACCAGGATATTCAAGCACAACAGGAAATGGAAGCGCATCAGCTGCATTTACAGAGCGTAAGGAAAGTGTAGAAAACAGTCTTTTTGTGACAGAAGCGCCTGCAGGTGTAACAGTACTTGACACATCACAGTTTGCAGATGGAGCGGCAGCATGGTCATTAAATTCAGGTTTTACAGATCCAAAGTTTTCACAGCTTATGGGAACGGATCAGATGCCTGTATTGATTAAAAAGACAGACGAGAGTTACTCACGTGTCTATAAGTGGACACTTGATTATGCAGATGAAGCAAGAGAGGATTCTGTTGTCTATACAAATGGTATTGTGCCAGACAGCATTTTTACAGATGGATGTCAGTGGCAGATGGCAGGATCAGATGGCACACTGACTGATGTTGTATCAGGTATGTCAATTGAAAATGATGTAACGTTAATTGAAAAGTCAGTCGAACCAACGCCAGAACCAACTCCGGAGCCAACTCCGGAGCCGACACCAGAACCAACGCCTGAACCTACACCGGAGCCAACCCCAGAACCAACCCCAGAACCAGTTCAGAAGATGGATCCGGTTTATACACCTCCAGTTGGACTGGAAGGATATGTGACAAGACCATTGTCAGAGATTGAGCTTCCGAGTGATTCTAATGGTCATTTTGAGTGGCAGACTGATCCTGCAACGACACTTCCAACACAAGAGGAAGCACAAGCAGCAGTTCGTTATGTTCCAAATGACACTGAAAACTACAATATAGTAGAAAATATTGTCATTACAATTAAGATCAATAAATTAGATCCGACACCGCAGACGCAGTGTCCGGACAGTATCAGTATTGATGAGGGACAGTCACTTGCAACTGTTGAATTGCCTGAAGGATGGAGCTGGCTTGAAGCAAGCATTATTCCGGAAAATGGTGCTTATACGGCAGTTTATACACCGGAAGACACGTCTATCTATAATACAATTACTGCATCAGTAAATGTGACTGTAAATCCGACAAAGCCAGCTGATACAGAACCGCCTGTTATCACAGGAATTGAAGATGGAAAAACATATTGTGAGGCACAGACAGTAACAGTGACAGATGAAAATGCTGTTACAGTTACAGTAAACGGACAGCCAGTTTCACTTGACGAAAATGGAAGCTTTACATTAGAGCCGGGAGAGAATCAGTTAAGTGTTTCAGCAGTAGATGAGGCAGGAAACATGACGACTGTAAATGTAATTGTGAATAATGGTCATACATTCTCAGAGGGAAGCTGTGTCATCTGTGGTGCATCTGATCCTGATTATGTGCCAGAACCTACAGAAGATACAAATATTCCTGATATCACGCTCACAGCATTAAATGAGGATGGTACTGCGGCAGACGGACAGGGTACAGATGACTGGTATAGCACAAAAAATATTACTCTCACTGCACCAGAAGGCTACAACATTATTGAAAATCTGTATGACAGATCAGGCAGAATGCCAACTCTTGATATTGAATTAGAGGAAGGCGAAAACCATATCGTATATTATCTGATAAAAGAAGATAATACAACAGTCAGTGAGCAGCGTACAAAGATTTTATATCTTGATACAAAAGCACCGCAGATCAATGGTCTTGAAGAAGGAAAGGTTTATTGTGAAGCAGTAACCTTTAGTGTTGTTGAAGAAAACCTTGATCTTGCATCAAGCAGCATTCCAGAGTCAGTAAGCCAAAATTCAGATGGAAGCTTTACTGCATCACCAGCAGCAGGTGTTCAGGAAATCGTATTACGCGATAAGGCAGGAAATGAGACATCAGTTCATATCACGGTAAATGGAACTCATACATTTGAAGATGGTGTTTGCGTTCACTGTGGAGCATCTGATCCTAATTATAAGGCACCGGCAGTACAGTCAAATGATGTACCAGATGCAGTGCCGACAACACCAGATGCAACAGGAAACTGGTACCGCAAAAACACCATCAAACTGACAGCACCTACAGGCTATTATATCAGCCAGACAAGTGATGAGTCATCATTTGGCACAGCAACTAGTCTTGATCTTACATTGAATGAAGGCGAAAACAAGATTACCTACTATCTGCTAAGCACAGACGGCAAGGTTATCAGTACAGAGAAGACATTAACAGCGAATTTCGATCAGACAGCGCCTGTAATTAGTGGCGTAGAAGGCAAAAAGACATATTGTGAGGCTCCAACGCTTACAATTAGTGATGCAAATCTTGTACAGGTTACAGTAAATGGTACTCCGGTATCGCTGACTGCAGAAGGAACGCTTACAGTTTCTCCAGCAGAGACAGAACAGACTATTAAGGCAGTTGATGCAGCAGGAAATGAAGCAAGCATTACCATTACGGTGCACAACGGTCATAGCTATGCAAATGGTATCTGTACTGTATGCGGACAATATGATCCGCAGTACACTGTAAATGTAGATGCACAATTCTTAACGCAGGGTCTTGGAAGTAATGGCTGGTATCGTGCAAATGCTACGCTGAAAGCACCAGATGGATTCTATATTGCATTTACGAATGACAGAGGATCATTTGGAACAAACAAACAAATCGTAATCACCGAAGAGGGAAGCTACACAATGAAATATTATCTTATGAATATTTCAAGTGGAGCAATTAGTCAGGAAAAGCAGATAAGCATTAAGCTTGACAAGACACCACCAGTGATTAGCGGAGCTGAATCTAATAAGACATATTGCTTAGATCAAAAGATTACACTTACGGTAAAAGATGAAAATCTATATTCTGTTAAGTTAAATAATCAGGAGATTGCATCAGAAAGCAGCTTAAATACAAATGATACCTTTACCCATGAAATTACAAAGGCAGGCACGTATGTATTTACAGCAGCCGATGCCGCCGGCAATTTGGCAAGTGTAAGATTTACTGTGAATGAGAATCATACATGGAATGATGGTGTTGTACAGAAAGAAGCAACAACAACTGCAGTTGGAGAAAAGCTTTATACTTGTACAGTATGTGGTGCAACAAAGACAGAAGAGATTCCGATGGTAACGACACCAGAGGCAACAACGCAGACACAGGCGACTACAACGCCAGAGGAAACTACGCAGGCACAGGCGACTACGACACCAGAAGTAACAACGCAGGCACAGACAACCACGACTACAGCGCCAAGTACAGCGCCAAGTACGGCACCAAGTACAGCGCCGAGCACAGCACCGAGTACAGCGCCAAGTACGGCACCAAGTACAGCACCAAGTACGGCACCGTCATCAGCTGCATCAGAAGCCAGCACAACACTTCCAATGCCAACCACACAGTCTGGTCAAATCAACCAGATTCTTGGTATTGAGGATGCCAGCGGAATAATCGGAATTATTCTGGTTGTGATTGGAATTATTCTTGCGGCAGCGGTAGTGGCAATGATCATTCTTACAAAGCGCAGCAAAAAGTAAATAAAAATGATTAGCCCAAAATAAACGAGGCGGTATCCGTAAGGGTACCGCCTTAATTTGCCCAAGAGAGCTGAACACTTATTTGTGAGCTGCATTTTGAAAAGCAGCAAATTCATGATAAAGACGAGAAACAGGAAGGCCAACAACGTTAAAATAGTCGCCTTCAATGCCTGAGACATAGATTGAAAAAGTACCCTGAATTCCATAGGCTCCAGCCTTATCAAGTGGTTCTCCTGTTGCAACGTAAGAGGCAATTTCATCCTTTGTCATTTGGCAGACATGTACATTTGTCTCCTCGTAGAAGCTTTTTTCGCGAAGACTGCCATCAGTGCAGACTTCAATTAGTGTCACACCGGTATAGACCTGATGTGTGCTGCCCTGAAGCATAGAGACCATTCGCACGGCATCTGCGCTGTCCTTTGGTTTTCCCAATATGCGATTTTCAAATGCAACGATAGTATCAGCGCCAATCACATAGCAAGGAGCTTTTTGTGCCTTTGCAATTTCAAATGCCTTTTGATGAGCCAGTTCACATACAATATCACATGGAAGTGTTTTTGTGGTGACTTCCTCACCCTTTGCCGGGCAGACAGTAAAATTGAAGCCGGCAAGAGCTAACAATTCTTTTCGGCGTGGGGAGCCAGATGCTAAAATAACAGGTTTTGTAAGATTCACGATAAATACCATGCCTTTCCATATTCGTTTACTTCGCTGATACTATACCTTTTTTTTAAGTAAAAGTAAACAGGAAAAGAAATCAAATTTCTATGCAAGCATGAAATTTATCGTCTCAGTGTACTGAGACAGCTATCAGTATGTGTGAACTGAAAAATCAAGTTGTTTAAAGAAAAAAATTATGGTACAATAAACAAAATAAATAAAGGGAAAGGATTTATGAACATGAGTCAACAAAGGAAAAACATGCAGGATTATCTGCTGATTTGGATTGACGCGGTTTGTCTCGTGATAAGCTATATTGCAGCTTGTTTTCTTGCATCCGTTTTTCGGAAGTTTATATTTGATTTTTCTTCCGTATTATCATCTCTTTGGATGATTTTGATCAGCTATTTTTTGGTATTTCTGTCGTTCAACATGAATCGCTATTTCATGAAGCGAAACAAATATGAAGAAATTACATATACGATCAAGTTAAATATTATTATGGGAGCTGTGCTTATTGCTGTATTTTATGTTACTAAAAATACAGAGCTGATCAGCAGAAGCGTATGGGCATTAACAGTACTAATCAATATGGTTCTGATGGCGTTGACACATTTGATCTGTAAGAGAATGCTTCGTACTATTTTTAAAAATAAAAAAGCAGATCATCTTCTTGTATTGACAACATCTGATCGTGTAAAAACGCTTGCAGAGGATCTAAGACGATATAATACTTACGAGAATTATCTGATTACGCTTGCGATTACAGATGGTGATTATGTTGGAGAAGATATCGAAGGCTATCGTGTTGTGGCAAATGGCGACAATGTGATTGAGGTAGCAAGTAGGGAAATTGTTGATGAAGTTTTTTTAGTGCTGGATGATCAAAGAAAAAATGAAATTATTGAGTATGCTGAACAGTTTGCTCAGATGGGTGTAATTGTTCATGTAAATATTGATCTTCTGGATCGTCTTGGCGCCGGTTATCAGAGAGAAGTTACTCAGATTGGAAATCACTATGCGCTCAGCGTTGCACCAAGATTTTTTGATTTTAACAAGCTTGTAATGAAGCGTATAATAGACATTGTAGGAGCGATAGTAGGACTGATGATTACAGCAGTTGTGATGCTTTTTATCGCACCAGCTGTAAAGCTAGAGTCTCCTGGACCACTCATATTTAAGCAAAAGCGTGTGGGAAAAAATGGACGTTATTTCTATATTTATAAGGTGCGCTCTATGTATCAGGATGCAGAGGCGCGCAAGGCCGAGCTTATGGAAAAGAATGAAATGAAGGGCTTTATGTTTAAGATGACGGATGATCCGAGAATCACAAAGGTCGGCAAATTTATTCGTTCAACTAGTATTGATGAGCTTCCACAGTTTTGGAATGTACTAAAGGGTGATATGAGTCTTGTTGGAACAAGACCACCTACAGTAGATGAGTTTAAACAATATGAGGCGCGTCATAAGAGACGTCTAAGCATGAAGCCTGGTCTGACAGGATTGTGGCAGGTCAGTGGACGAAGCAACATTGAAGACTTTGAGGAGGTTGTTCGTCTGGATTGTGAATATATTGATAACTGGAGCATTCAGCTTGATATTCAAATTATCTTAAAAACTGTTGTCGTAATCTTTAAGAAAGTTGGATCAAAATAAAAGATAACAAAAAAGGACCGGTGTGTGGGAGCCGGTCTTTTTTTGTACAAAGAAAGTGTGTAAAATAAGAAACTAACCAACTAATGTGTGTGAAGCAATGTTGATGTAGTACAAAAAATTTAACGCTTTTATGCGAAAAAGTCAATATAGTATGAACGAAAAGCAAAATTTATGAATGAAAAGCAAAAATCAAATTTCCAAAGTTTGATCTCGTGTCTTTGAAAAACAGTAGTCACGCCAGGTTTGTTCAATACGCTTGGCATTGCGCAGTGTAACTGGAAGAGTCTGGCCGTTTGAAAGAAGACAGCTGCCAGAAGAAAAGCATTTAATATCATCCATGTTGCACAGGACACCTCTGCTGACAAGAAGAAAATGACGGTCAGATAAAAGCTGTTTTGAGAATGTACCAAAGGCAGCACAAGGATGGTATTTCTGACCATTTCGGTCGGTGATCCATGTATAGTGAGAGTCAGCCACGATGCATACAATTTGTGAAGCAAAAATGCGAACCTCAATTGCATTTACTGAGAATGAAATGAAGGTTTCAGAAGCTGGAAGGTGCAAAGAGGCATCATTCAGACATGCAAAAATCGCATCTTTCTGATATGGTTTTAGAATATAGTGGAATGCATGGACACGAAAGGCATCTGGCATGTAATCAGCAGAGGCAGTCAGAAAAATTAAAATAACATGGCTGTCAATCTGACGCATTTTGCTTGCCGTCTCAACACCGCTCATACCATTCATAAAAATGTCCATAAAAACAATATCGTATTTATCAGACGAAAAGGAAGACAAAAAAGCATCTCCGCTGTCAAAACAATCAGATTCAAATAAAATCTGCTTTTCGCATCCATAGTCAGTAATCAAAGACAGAAGTATCCCACGTTCAATTTCAGAATCATCTACCAGTGCAATGCGCATAACGATTTATCCACACCTTTCTATTATATTTAGCAACGCTTTTTTATGCTTAAAGAAAGCTCCGCATATGTGTCAAACAACGCGAAGCTTTCTTTTTATGTACTATTTAAGTACGATTCATCAGATAAATTACTGTGGCTGCTTTCCAATGTAAGCTAAGATACCACCATCTACGTAAAGAACATGTCCGTTTACGAAGTTGGAAGCATCAGAAGCAAGGAATACTGCCGGGCCTGCCAGGTCCTCAGCTTCTCCCCAGCGAGCTGCCGGAGTCTTGGCAATGATGAACTGGTCAAACGGATGACGGGAACCGTCTGGCTGAATCTCACGAAGCGGAGCGGTCTGCGGAGTAGCAATGTAGCCAGGTCCAATACCGTTACACTGAATGTTGTACTCACCGTACTCAGAGCAGATGTTTCTGGTTAGCATCTTTAAGCCACCTTTAGCTGCTGCATAAGCAGATACGGTCTCACGTCCAAGTTCAGACATCATGGAGCAGATGTTGATGATCTTTCCATGACCCTTCTTGATCATGCTCGGAATAACAGCCTTTGCTACGATAAACGGAGCATTTAAGTCAACATCGATAACCTGTCTGAACTGAGCAGCGGTCATCTCGCACATCGGGATTCTCTTGATGATTCCGGCATTGTTTACGAGAATGTCGATTACACCAACCTCAGCCTCGATCTTTGCAACAAGCTCGTTTACAGCGTCCTCATTAGTAACGTCACAAACATAGCCATGAGCCTTGATTCCAGCTTCTTCGTATGCAGCAAGACCCTTATCAACTAACTCCTGCTTAATATCGTTAAATACGATTGTAGCACCGGCAGCAGCCATACCCTTAGCGATAGCCATACCGATACCATAGGAAGCGCCAGTAATCAGCGCAATCTTACCTTCCAGAGAAAAAGAAGACATATCCATGGTAAAAAAACCTCCTTAAATTTTTTGACGGAACATACAAAAATATGTCCGTCTAATTGTGTATAGTATACCATATCAAAAGAAACCAGTCAACAATAACGCGTGTTGTAAAATGTAAGATATTTGTAAGCGTAATATCTTTGCAAAAAAGGGCGTAGTATGGTAGTATTGGTATGATAGAGCTGCGTAATGCAGGAGAGTAATGTTGGAAATGAAAGTGGCAACATATAGTGTATGGAGGGAACGTTTCATGAAAAAAAGAATGATGCTGTTTGCGGCAGGGATAGTGATTTTTGTCAGCACGGCACAGAATACTTTTGCAGAAGAGGAAACGGGTGGAATAAGAAAGATTGCAGATATGGTCACAGAAGCACGGCGGATAAAAGAGGGAACTGAAATGTTTTCAGCCTCAATGACGTTTGGTGATATGGAAGTATCGGCCGGAATGACGATCCGTATGACGCCAGACAGTGCATCTGTGGACATGCTGTATTTAAGTGCACCAAATGGTGATGGAACTTTTTTTGATTTTGTATCAGAGGATGTACTTCGTGTATTTGGTACTAAGGCATATTTAAATACAGAATCGGTTAAAGAGATGATATCGGAATTGACAGAGGAGAACCGCATTGACGAGGAAGAGAATGAGAATGTGCTGCAGGCAGCAGATTCAATTACAGAAGACTGGATTGGTCTGGTAGGTTCTTCAATAGGTCTGGATGAGTTTAAATATGATGATTTGATAGGAGTGTTTTCAGGTCTTGCGGCGGCACATGATGCAGGCTCTTACACGATTAATCTGAAAAATGATCAGATAGGGCAGCTTTTGGAGCGCATCGATATGCAGATTGAGCAGGGACAGTTAGATAAAACATTTGTCATTGACTGGGAGCCACTTCTTACACCATATGTGGATGCAGTAATAGAAGGAATGAAAGAAGCTGATCCGGAAAATGCTTTTGATCAGGATAAAAAGAAAAAGCAGATATTTGATACTCTTCAGACTACATTTTGTCCGCATGAAGATGATGAGAAAGAACCATTAGCTGTGCAGTTTGAGAATGCAGTTTCAAAAGGTCTTGAAGTTAATGCATCAATCTGTGCGGGAAAAGATGGCGCAGCAGGCACATATGCATTTGAAGTGACAATTGAAGCAGAGATTTCAGACAAACTTCAAGAGGAATGGGGAATTGAAGAGCTTTCACCAGTTGTCGGTGAGACGGAAGGGCTTTTGACACAGACAGATGAGCCAGATATAAAGAATGCATTATTTAGTTTTGTAGTAAGCATTGAGCCAGCAGAAGAACCGATTGAAATAGATGAACCAGGGGATGGTATTTTGTGGATGACAGACTTACTGAGAGAATGGGCAGCACAGGGTTTGATTTTACAGTAAAAATGGGGATAGGAAAAATTTTCCTATCCCCGATTATTTTTATAAAGTTACGCCGTTTTTTTCAAGAAGTTTTCTTGCAGATTCAACAGAGTCTACACCAGTCGGATTTTTAACAGGTGCAAATGCTTTCTCACGCTCAACCTCAAATGGACAGCAGCTGTCCATCATATGGATCATGTCGAGAATTAAGGATTCAAACTTATAGCCATTTGGTGTAGTTGGCTTAATCAGATTGCCATCACCATCAATGTAAGGAATCTTCTTCTCAACAATATGTAACGGAAGACGTTTGCTTTTGATCTCAGTTAAACGATCCAAATTAAACATGTAGTTTAAGATAACACCAAAGTTGTAGAGCAGATTTCCATTCTCATCCTTTAAGTGAATCATATCATCAGTCATCTCATAATATTCAACGATGGAAGGCTTGCCATCCTCAGTACAAAGAACGCCGACACGTTCATTTGGGTCAGCCTTTCTTACAACCATACCGCCGCAGTCACAGCCAGAATCAATGACAGCACCGACAAATGCCGGATCATTAATTCTTTGAAGAACATTGTCAACAGCAAATGCAGTCAGCCATTCAACACCAGCTTCCTTCATCTGCTTGTCATATCCGTAGCGGCAAAGAGATGAGAACCATCCGCCGTTTCCATTTGGAGACAGTGACAGGCGATCAGGTGCTTCCATAAGAAGCTTTCCATTGTAATCTACGCTCGGTGCCATCTCCTGCTTGAAGAAATGAATATATTCAGCATTATAGCCAAAATAATTTTTCTCCTTCAAAAAAGCAGTAGTATCATCATAATTTTTGTCACTTGTCATGATATAAAATGGAATCCAGGCACCGGCCTTTTTTACAACCTCCATTACATTATTGATCAGACACTCAAAAATGTAAAGCTCTCTTGTGACACCGATATTGTACATACCCTTTGGCTTATCAAAACCAAGACGGGTACCCTGACCTCCTGCAAGCAAAACAGCAGCAACCTTGCCCTCGCGGATTGCCTGTAATCCAACTTCCTCAAGATGTGCGCGGTTTGCGTCAATCTGGGACAGCTCCATGGCAGACAGCGGTGCAAAAGTGCCGCGTGTATTTACAGTTTTGTTTGTCTTTAATACATCAAGCAAGGACCAGTCGATGCCTTCAATTTGAGCAAGGAGACTTTCTTGCTGCTCTGGTGTAAGAGTGTCATAAAAAGAAAGCAGCTGCAGCTGATCTTTCTGTGTTAATAAATTGATTGCGTCTTGTTTTGTCATAATACGAACCTTTCTTCAAATATTGAATTGGGCAATTTACAGAATGCCGATGCCCACGGCATGTGTGGGATTAAAGGACATCCCTATATTTGTAACTTTACGATAACACAGAGCCAGAAAAAAGTAAAGGTCATAATCGTCCGAAAAATGTAAGAAATTTGAAATGTGAAAAACTTTGAAAGTATGGTATGATAAGGAAAACACTGTTAATTTATGTGCTTAGATGTATAAAGAAAGTTTGAAAAGGTATTGCAAAAACACCATATTATTATGTATAATAGGAATCTGGGCGCATGAATAGAAATAGAAAGGAAAAAGGCGGATGTTTTACTACAAAAACAAGAATGATAAGAAAAAACGCATACTAGCAGGTGCAGTTGCAGTGATTATCGTATTAGCCATGATTGCCTCTATGGTCGTCTCTGCTTTTGCAGAAGAGACGCAAGGCCAGGTTCAGGCAAAGTCCTACGATCTGACGTTCAATAAAAAAACAACAGGCGTGTTTGGACGCGGCGTCAGCTACGAGGGAATCAGTCTTGAGGGAAAGACGTATGATGAGGCTGTATTAGAGATTAACGAATATGCTAATGATCGTCTGACAAGATACATGCAGTGGGATGTGCTTGGATATAAATATGATTATGATGGAAGCTCCTTTTCAACTACATGGACAAATCCAGATGTAGTCAACCAGCTTTCGAATATGACATTAGAGGGAAATCTTGTAGAGCAGTACAAGAAGCAAAAGGATCTTGATCAAAGTCCGATTAATCTTGATTTACAGTTTACGGTAGATGAAGATGCAGTAAGAAGTACTGTTGCAGAGTACACAAGTCATTTTTATAAGGATCCTCAGAATGCAACTGTAACGCGTGAAAACGGACAATTTGTTGTAACTGAAGGTGTGACTGGAGTTTCTTTTGATACAGATGCGATTGCAACAGAGCTGTTGGCAAAGATTGAGGATTTCTCTACTGCTGATTCTATCCAGTACAGTTTTCCATTTACAGAGACACCGCCGACATATGACAGCTCATACTTTAATTTCTCACCGAATCCGCTCGGCAGTTACACGACCAATCGTCTAGGTGATGCACCGAGAACAACAAATATTACGGTATCAGCAAACTTTATGAACGGAAGTGTAATTTATCCGGGTGAAACTGGATCTGCGCTTAAGATGTTCCATGATGTTACGGCGGAAAATGGCTATCAGATGGGTCTTGGCTATGAGCTTGGAAAGGTTGTTCCAAGTATGGGCGGAGGAATCTGTCAGACCACGACTACACTTTATAATGCAGTTATTCGTGCCGAGCTTACCGTAGTAAACAGACGTTCTCATTCTATGATTATAAGCTATGTGCCGCCGGCACTGGATGCGACTGTCGACTATCCATCAGGTCTTGATTTCACGTTTGTGAACTCTTCAAATTATCCGATTTACATCGAGTCCTACGTGAGCGGAGACAGTGTTACTGTTAACATCTGGGGTGTAGAGCAGCGTCCATCAAACAGAACTATTACATTTACGAGCGATACTGTAACAGAGTACACATGGCCAAATCCACTGTACAATCAGATTGTGGATGACAGCGTTTGTCAGGTTGGAGGAGTTAATGTTGCATATAAGCAAAAGACAACAGTTGACCCTCATCCTGGATTTACGGCAAAGTCGTATAAACATATATTTATCGATGGAGTGGAGCAATCTGTTGAGCCGATGAATACCGCAGTTTATGGAGCGTCCTCTGGTACTTTGTATCATGCGTCTGACTGTACAGTTCAAGCAGCACCAAAAGCTGTTGCGCCTGGTTCATCTTGGGCAAGTCTTCCAAATCTGGGATTTGCATTTACGATTGATACCTATACGTTATCAGGTGAGCAGTGGCCGTATTATCCATATTAAATTACGATACGCTAAATAGTAGACTTTTGTACATGCGCCGCTTATTGCAAGGGGCGCATGTTTCTACGTAAGAAGGAGTTTCACAGAATGAGATCATTAAAGGAAATGAAGAAAAAGGCAGCTGCGGCAGCGTTTTTGCTGCTTGGAGCGGTTGGAGTGGTATCATATGCATCAGAGGCAGATACTGCTAAGACACCATTTGTATTATCGCTCAATACTAGTACGACTGGTGTATTTCCAAGAGGTGTAAGCTATGAAGGAATAAGCCTTGAGGGAAAAACGCTTGAAGAAGCAAAAAGCGAGATCTCTGATTATATAGAAGACAGGCAGTCACGATATATGGTATGGAACATTGTGGGAAATACTTATGAGTACAGTGCGTCCTCCTTCGGCGTAGCATGTACAAATGCAGAGATTGTATCTTCTCTTGACAATTTAACTATGAGCGGAAATATCGTAGAGCAGTATAAAAAGCAAAAGGATATGGATGTAAATCCCGTGGATCTTGATCTGCAGTTTTCGCTAGATACGCAGACTCTCCATGATACAATAAGTGAATATACATCGACCCTGTCAAGAACAGTATCAAATGCAAGCGTAAAACGTGAGAATGCACAGTTTGTTGTAACAGAGGCAGTAAATGGAATTGCGTTTGATACAGAGGCTATTTATAATGAGCTGACAGGCATGATAAATGATTTTTCAACGGCTGATCCTATAAATTATACGTTTCCTTACACGGAAACACCAGCGACATATACGAGTGCCGATTTTGCATTTAGTGAGCTGCCGCTTGGAAGCTTTTACACAGATGGTCTTGGAGACAAGAACAGACGAAATAACATTTCCCGTGCTGCAGAAGGTATGAATGGTCGTATTTTCTATCCGGGCGAAACAATATCTGCACTTGATTTGTACGGTGCAGTTACGACAGAAAATGGTTACGCAGAGGCACCCGGCTACAATCAGGGAAGGGTAGAGATGGTAGTTGGCGGAGGAGTCTGCCAGGTGACGACTACACTTTATAATGCCGTGCTGCGTGCTGAGCTTGAGGTTGCGTATCGTAAAAATCATTCGATGATGGTTAACTATGTATATCCAGGCATGGATGCAATGGTAGCGCCGCAGGATAACTCTGATTTTAAATTTGTAAACAGCTCAAATCATCCGATTTATATTGAAGCATATGTAGTAGACGACCGCATTTGTATCAATATCTGGGGAATTGAGGAGCGTGATGCAAACCGTTCTGTAAGATTTAGAACAGAGATTTTATCTGTTTCATGGCCAGAGACGCTATACAACATTGTTGTAAATGATAGCGAATGTCAGGTTGGAGAGGTTCGTGTTAACTATAAGCATAAAGTTGAGGTCGAAGTTCATCCGGCATTGTCGTGCGTATCCTATAAGCAGATCTATATTGACGGACAGCTTGTAGAAGAAACAGAACTAAATCGTGACACTTATAAGGCTGCATCGGGACTTATTTACCGAGCTTCAGATTGTAATGTCAGTGCATCAGCTCGTCCGGGAAATGCAGGCGAGGCCATGGTATTTCCATACATCGGCTGGACAATTGATATCTCAGTAACAACGCCTGGCGGAGGAGAGTGGCCATATTATGAATAAAAGAAAGGGCAAAAAATATGCGAACAGGAAGATATTCGTATAATGCGCAGCAAAGAAGCATTGTACGGCCAATTAAAAGAGTGCAAAAGCTGGCAGAAGGCTTTGCACAAAATTATGATTGCGCAGTGATTTGCCATGAAAAAAAGGAGATTGTCTCAGAAGCAATGATGACAGTTTCGGCAAAAGAGGATATCGCACTTGCATTTTACAGAGCATGCAACACAGTTTTTGCGCAGCGTGGATGTACGAAGCTTGTAAATGTCAGCTTTCTTTGGCCGGAAGACAGCGAAGAAGCATTTATGGCAGAGTTAACTGGGTATATAGCTGCCTTGTGTCAGAAAGAAGCAGTCAAGCTTGGCTTAGTGACAGCAAGCGTCAGCAGCTTCGTGCAAAAGGCAGTCATATCAGTTACAGCAGTTGGATATGCTAACGCTGACTTCACAGATAATGACGGCAAAAATCAGAACAAAACACTTCAGGCAGGAAGTACACTTTGCATGGCAGGTCATGCGGGAATGGCGGGAATTGGACTGCTTGCGGCTTACGGAGAAGACGCACTGATAAAGCAGTATACGCAGGGCTTTATATGTCAGGCACAGCAGTTTTTGGACACACTTAGTATTCGTCCTGTAAAAGAAGCACTTGATGATATTGATGCTTGTATATATCCAATTCAGGAGGGCGGTGTTTTAAACGCACTTTGGAATTATGCAGATGGTATTGGTGCAGGACTCGACATAGACATGCGAAAGATTCCTATTCGTCAGGAATCAGTTGAAATCAGTGAGTTTTATGGTATAAATCCTTATCTGCTGATGGGAGATGGTGCTTGTCTTATATCTTCAATGCAGCCAGAAAAGGTGTGTGCAGCACTTGCAAAAGCAGGAGTTAGCTGCGTTGTAATTGGTCAGGTAACAAAAGAAAACGCACGTGTGATTCGCAGAGATGATGAAGTAAGATATCTTGATAAACCTGCACAGGATGAGCTTGTGCGTATTAGAAAGTAAGAAGAAAGGCAAATGGTATGAACGTAGTATTATTAGAGCCGGAGATTCCGGCAAATACAGGAAATATTGGAAGAACATGTGTGGCAACAGGAACAACACTTCACCTGATTAAGCCGCTTGGTTTTTCACTCGATGAGAAAGCGTTAAAAAGAGCAGGTCTTGATTACTGGCAGCATCTCGATGTGCGCGTTTATGAAAATTTCAATGATTTTCTCGAGAAGAATCCAGATGCATCTAAAAAGCTGTATTTAGCAACAACAAAAGGACATCACGTATATAGTGATGCCCAGTATGATGAGGATGCGTATCTGATGTTTGGAAAGGAGAGTGCTGGAATCCCGGAAGAGATTTTGCTTGACTATGAAGACCAGTGTTTCCGTATTCCAATGAATCCACAGATTCGTTCCTTGAATTTATCAAATTCTGTTGCGATTGTGCTATATGAGGCACTTCGTCAGAATCATTTTGCCAGTATGCAGTTAAATGGTGAGCTTCATCGTCTGCACTGGAATCATCCAAACGAGTAAAAACATTATTCGCTTTTTGAGGGTTTTGTTTGAAATTTGTAGCCGACTCCCCATACGGTAGCGATAGACCAGCTGTTTTTGCCTGGAAGCTTTGCGCGCAGGCGTTTAATATGGACATCTACCGTGCGGGTATCGCCTACATACTCATAGCCCCACACATGATCAAGAAGCTGTTCTCTTGTAAAAACCTGATTTGGTGAGGAGGCTAAAAAATATAAAAGCTCTAGTTCGCGCGGCGGCATTTCAATTGTAGCACCGCGGTAGCTGACCGAATAATTGGTCAGATTGATAACAAGGCCAGGGAATGTAATACATTTGGCTGAAGAATCGCTGTCAGCTGACGGCGATGTGCCAGACAATGTAGAGAAGTCTGGTATGTTTGAATGGGAACGGCGGACAATTGCACGGATACGAGCAATAAGCTCACGTGAATCAAAGTCTTTTGTCATAAAATCATCACATCCAATTTCAAGAGAAAGCACCTTATCGACGATATTATCATCATTAGACAGCATTAAAATCGGAATATTGCACGCATTGTGAAATTCACGGCACAAATCAAGACTATTCATAGTTGGAATCTGACGGTCTACCAGCAAAATATGCGGTTGAAAGGAAAGCAGATTTTTTCTTGCATCAGTTTTATTGTTAACTGTGACTGTTTCATATGCATTTTCTGTCAGGCACAAGATGAGCTTTTTAATCATCTCATCATCCTGACTGGCAATTAAGACACGAATAATGTCGAATTCATGGTTGATCATATTTATTCCCCTCTCTTTTTCTTACTTAAAAGTAACAATGGTAACACCACTGTCGCCCTCACCAAATTCCCCTAAATGGAAGGACTTTACATATTTGAGCTTGCGCAGATGCTGATGAACACCATTTCTAAGGGCACCTGTACCGCGTCCGTGTACGACACGAACCTTTTCAAGATGTGCCAGATAAGCATCATCGAGATATTTGTCGAGTTCTGGAATTGCCTCATCAACTGTTTTTCCAATCAGATTAATTTCAGGAGAAACAGTGGCAGATTTTGACATACGAATCTTGCCGCTTCCATTGCCCTTTTGTTTTGTGCGCATTGCAGGTACGCCATCACCAGAAATAGTCTGCTCATCAATCAGCTCCAAATCATTAATATTGACCTGAGAACGAAGAATACCCATCTGGACAAATAAATCTCCTCTTGCATTTGGAAGAGAACTTACAATACCACGAAGATTAAGTGAAACTACCTTAACGGCATCACCAAGCTTAAGCTTTTTAGCGTCTGGCTTTTTAGATGGAGAAGCCTTTGGCTGTGAAATCTGTGCCTTTGATGCTGTCTTGTCAAGCTTAGTACGAAGCTTAGTACGTTCTTCCTCAAGAAGACGGCTAACCTCGCCTCCATCAGTCTTTTTGTTGATAATTCGTATGGTCTCATCAGCGTAATCTTTGGCATCCTGAAGAACCTTGCGTGCTTTTTCGTTGGCATCCTGTAAGATTTTTGCCTTTTGCTGCTCAAGCTTTTCTTTCTGGGCAGAAAGCTGCTTCTTAAGAGACTCCATTTCCTCTTTATAAGCCGCAATTTGTTCCTTATCCTGCTCCATTTGGACACGTGAAGCCTCAAGATTAGAGATTACATCCTCAAAGCTCTCATCCTGACTGTCGATATGCTTTTTAGCATCGTCAATAATAAATTCTGGAAGACCAAGCTTTCTTGAAATTGCAAAAGCGTTACTCTTTCCTGGAATGCCGACTAATAGACGGTATGTCGGACGAAGTGTTTCCACGTTAAATTCACAGCTGGCATTTTCGACACCAGGAGTGGAAAGAGCAAAAAGCTTTAATTCGCTGTAATGTGTAGTGGCCATTGTGCGAACCTTCATGTTGTGAAGGAAGGATAAAATTGCCATTGCAAGTGCAGCACCCTCAACAGGGTCGGTACCAGCGCCAAGCTCATCAAACAGCACCAGAGAATCCTTATCAGCCTTGTCTAAGAATTTAACTGTGTTTGTCATATGAGATGAGAAGGTACTTAAATTCTGCTCAATGCTCTGCTCATCGCCAATGTCTGCGTAAACCTCAGTAAAGACGCTTAGAGTTGTTCCCTCAGCAGCTGGTACGTGAAGTCCGGCAAGACCCATAAGTGTCAGAAGACCAACTGTCTTTAATGAAACAGTCTTACCGCCAGTATTTGGTCCGGTAACGATCAAAAGATCAAAGTTCTCACCGAGCGTAAGTGTAATAGGTACAACGCGGTGCGGATCAAGAAGTGGATGACGCGCATTTTTCAGACGGATGATGCCATCTTTATTTAATCTTGGCTCACAGCCGCGGTAATGGCGGGAGAGAGCAGCCTTTGCAAAGATAAAATCAAGCTCTCCGATAAGTTCAAGATCAAGTGTCAGCTCATCTAAATGATCACATGTCTGATTGCTTAGAGCTGCAAGAACAGCTTCGATTTCCTTTTGTTCACGGATCTCTAATTCGCGAAGCTCATTATTTAGTTTTACAACGCTTAACGGCTCGACAAAAATGGTAGAACCACTAGAGCTTTGGTCATGTACCATTCCTGGCACGTTGGATTTGTGCTCAGCCTTTACAGGTACACAGTAACGGCCATTTCTCATTGTGATAACGCCATCCTGCAGATAAGTACGTGAGTTTACAACAAGACTGTTTAACTGCGTGCGGATCTTCTCGGCAGCAGTTTTCATGGCACGGCGCACAGAGCGAAGTCCGTTGCTTGCATCATCAGCGATCTCCTCCTCAGAGAGGATACAGCGGTCAATTTCCTTTGCAAGAGAAACGACAGGTGCAAGCTCACGAAACATTGCGTCAAGTGCATCGTCCTCCTCGCCAGGTTCATGGTCGCGCTTGCCATAGTCGCTTGCGCGAAGTGCAACGCGAAGAAGTGCGCTTACACGCAAAAGCTCAGCGATGCTTAATGATGAGCCAACCTTCAAACGAAGAAGTGAGTCGCGTATATCCTTTGCACCAGAAAAAGAGATGCTTCCCTTTCGAAGAATGCGTGCTAGTGCATCGCTTGTCTGCGCCTGCGCAGTTTTGATCTCTTGAAGATCATTCATCGGAACGAGTTCGCGACAGTGCTTTTTGCCCATTGAGGTAGATGCATATTCCTCGAGCTGGGCGATTATTTTTGTATATTCAAGTGTTGATAAAGCTTTTTGATTCATAAATTTTCCCCTTAATAAAAAATACAATAGAAGTATAATAAAAAATACAATAAAGTGCAAGAAAATTTCGCTGATTCTGGTGGACGTTAGAGTTCACGGTACTATGTTACGAAGGACCTTCGGTCTTTGCCATAATTATTTATTCGTGAACTGTAACTGGTTTACAGGCAACTTCAGTATACTACAGAGGAAAAAGAAAAACCACAGTTTTTTTACTTGTAAAAGCATTTACAAGCATTGCGAAGTTGTTTATAATAAGATAAAAGGGGGGATAATCCCCTTAAATAAGTATCAAAAAAGTGAGAGAGGTAAAAGATTATGAAATATATTCAGGAGCTGCGTGAGGGAGAACGCCTGTCGCAGATTTTTTTCTGTAAAAATAAAACGATTGCAACGACAAAGGCAGGAAAGACATATTATTCGCTGACTTTGCAGGATAAGACAGGTGTGCTTGATGGCAAGGTATGGGAGCTGTCTGGTGCAATTGAGCATTTTGAAAATCTTGACTTTATTAAAATTGATGGCGATGTCACTCTGTTTAATGGCAGTTTGCAGTTAAATTGCCGCCGCATTCGCAAGGCAAAAGAGGGCGAATATGATCAGAAGGATTATTTCCCAGTTTCTGAAAAAGACCCGGCTGTAATGTTTAAGGAGCTTGATGGCTTTATTCAGAAGGTTAAGGAGCCGCATCTGCATGCGCTTCTTTTGAGCTTTTTTGGCGATAAGGAGTTTGCAAAGAATTTCTGCCAACATTCAGCAGCAAAGTCTGTTCATCATGGCTTTATCGGCGGTCTTCTTGAGCATACCTTGTCTGTTACTAAGATTTGTGATTTTTTCTGCACGCTTTACCCAATGATCAATCGTGATCTGCTTTTGACCGCAGCTATGTTCCATGATATTGGAAAGGTAAATGAGCTGTCTGATTTCCCAGAAAATGATTACACAGATGATGGTCAGTTGCTTGGTCACATTGTAATGGGCGTTGAAATGATTGGAAGTCATATCCGTGAGATTCCGGGCTTCCCACCAGTATTAGCATCTGAGTTAAAGCATTGTATTTTAGCACATCACGGTGAGTTTGAGTATGGTTCACCGAAAAAGCCTGCTATCATTGAGGCAGCGGCGCTTAACTTTGCAGATAATGCAGATGCAAAGCTTGAAATTATGAAAGAGCAGCTTGCATCAGCAACACCAGGTGAGTGGATTGGATTTAACCGTTTAATGGACAGCAATATTAAGAAAACAGTATTGCAGTAACAAGAAAAAGAGTTGGAGAAGTATGGAAGTGAAAAAAAATCAGGATTACATTGTAACAATCGAAGATTTAAGTGTGGAAGGTGAAGGCATCGGCAAGATAAGCGAGGGTGAGCTTGGCAATGAGAATGGATTTCCTCTGTTTATCAAGGATACGGTAATTGGAGATGTTGCAAAGGTCCGTGTCATTAAGGCCAAAAAGAATTATGGCTATGGACGCCTGATGGAAATCATCACGCCATCGCCAAATCGTGTAAAGCCGCTGTGTCCTGTCGCGCGTCAGTGCGGCGGCTGCACGCTCCAATGTATGACTTATGAGGAACAGCTAAAGTTCAAGCGCCGTAAAGTCGAGAATAATCTGCGACGCATTGGAGGATTAAAGGATATTGAAGTGCCAATGACGCTTGGCATGGAAAAGCCGTGGCGTTATCGCAATAAAGCACAGGTGCCATTTGGTTTTGATAAGGAAGGCATTTGCGCTGGATTTTATGCAGGACGTACTCACACTATTATTGACAGTGAGGATTGTCTGATCGCACCAGAAATCAATCAGACTATTATACGAGAGATCAAGTCATTCATGGAGGAGTATCACGTTGCACCATATGATGAAGAACGTGGTACAGGAATTGTGCGTCATGCGCTGATTAGAGTGGGCTTTCATACAGGACAGATTCTTGTATGTCTCGTCATCAATGCCGACAGTCTGCCTCATGCTGACAAGCTTACAGAGCGTTTGATAAAGATACAGGGTATGACATCTGTATGTTTAAATATCAATAAGAAAAAGACAAATGTAATTCTTGGCGAAAAAGTTGTCAATTTGTTTGGACCAGGATATTTAGAGGATAAGATTGGTGAAGTAACATTCCAGATTTCACCGCAGAGTTTCTTTCAGGTAAATCCATCCCAGACAGAGGTGCTCTATAAAAAAGCACTTGAATTTGCCGGTCTTACCGGACAGGAAACAGTGTGGGATTTGTATTGCGGCATTGGAACGATCTCACTGTTTTTGGCACGCAGTGCAAAGAAGGTTTATGGAGTAGAGATTATTCCGGCAGCCATTGAAGATGCACGTGGAAACGCAGCGCGAAATGGACTTGACAATACGGAGTTCTTTGTTGGAAAGGCAGAAGAAGTGCTGCCAGAATGGTATGAAAAGCGTGACAGCAAAGAAGAACGCCATGCAGACGTTATCGTCGTAGATCCTCCGAGAAAAGGCTGTGACAGCGTACTTTTAGACACCATCACAGCTATGCATCCAGACCGCATCGTGTATGTAAGCTGCGACAGTGCAACACTTGCTAGAGACTTAAAGTATCTGACCGAAAAAGTGTGCAACGAAGGTAAAGAAAGCGAGTACCGCTATCAGTTAGAAAAGGTACAGCCAGTCGATATGTTCCCGTGGAGTGCACATGTGGAGACGGTTGTTCTTTTGTCAAAACTGCAGCAGAAATAAAAAGAGTCTGATAGAGCGGGATTTGACGGAGGTAATGAAATGTTTGAAGAATTAGGAATTAGTTTTGGCACAGCACTAATCGT
>ERZ836829.923-NODE-923-length-23623-cov-35.326035_pt1 | contig 23623 bp, 19 predicted proteins | sample MGYA00519574_ERZ836829 | MGnify/ENA primary metagenome ERZ836829 (study PRJEB31850, sample SAMEA3708808) | human gut metagenome | biome: human gut; feature: human-associated habitat; material: faeces | place: China | collected 2014 ... | reverse complement strand
AACCGCCTGCTCTTGACATGCCATTCAACAACTGTTATATATAAAACAAGGGTGAAAAGCTCAAACTGTAAGCTCACCACCCTTGCATATCATAGAAGAATCTTATTTACAGACTTTTTCTCACAGTCTCTGACATGCCATTCAACAACTGTTATATATAAAACAAGGGTGAAAAGCTCAAACTGTAAGCTCACCACCCTTGCATATCATAGAAGAATCTTATTTACAGACTTTTTCTCACAGTCTCTTTATAAATATCATAGACAGAAAAACTGCATCAGACAATTTTCTCACGAAGAACCTCCACCTTACATTCATGAAGTTTTTTGATATCGTCTTTATGGTAAGCAATACCCACCGCGAGAATACGACCGGTATATTCCGCTTTTTCGCCAAATTTTCCTTCAAAACGTAATGCATACTGCCGGTCTTTGATTTGCTGGATGGCTTCATCAGCAGAGTGGTTAACTTTTAATTCTATGATAATGGCATCATCATTTTTTTGAAATGGATAGAAAATAAAATCAACATAACCGATACCGGCTTTATCTTCCCGTTCAATACGATAAAAATCTAAAGCCTTCAAATATACCCAGCGAATGATAGAAGCCAGTTCCGCTTCATTGTTATACAGTGTCAGCGGGCTGTGGGTGTTGTGTGCGTATTCCAGCAGTTCGGCCATTGTTTTCGTATCGCCGGCTTTTGTAGCTGCAAGCATTCGGCCGGATTCTTTCGCAAGCTTGTAAACATTTCCAAGGGATGGTTCTCTTTGAATTACTTCGGCAAATTTGTCCATCAACTCTTTGTTTGGTATGGATATATAACCCTTGGAATAATTTAAAAATCCATAGACTACCATGGCAGAAAAAATTTCATCTTTTGTTTTCAGTTCCATAGACGTTGCCGCATATTCCTGAATTTTGGCAGGAACGGGAATGTCGGCGACCATAAGAGCAATATCATCTTTTACAGCATCTACATTTGCGCCGATATAATAGAAAATTTCATCGTACGGACCAGAACTTGTCCAGTAATTTCCCAATTGATTGTCACTTAAAGCCCCTACGACAGAGCGTGGGTTATAGAGTTTTTTCCCGCCTGCGGTCTGATAGCCATCGTACCATAATTCCAATCCTTCCCGCGTAACGGAAGGATTTTTTTCTATTTGCAAATATCTTTGATATAACAGATCGACTTCATCGTCCGTGAACCCAAAATATTCGCTGAATTTTGCGCGGGTTGCCATAGAATATTCAAAAAACATGTTCAGTTCAGAACCGCTGGAATATTTTGCAATTGGCAAAATACCGGTCATATAGGCCATTTCTACATAAGCTTTATCTTTCAGAAGATTGCTCAGAAATTTGGTATAGGCAGTCTTATCTGCATCGGTCATATAAGGCTGATGATAAATGTAATCCCACTCATCTAATATAAAAATAAATTGTTCCTGGTTACAATATTCGTAAATTCTGGTCAACGCATCCCATACCGAGTCCTCTTTTTCAATCGCAGCATCTGGGTAAGCTTTTTGCAGATCCAGAAGCAGCGTTTTTTTTATGCGGTTTATATAATGGTTATAATCGGTGATTTCAGCAGGAATCTCATTGAACATGATATGAATCACATTATGCTGGTTTAAGTGCTTTTGATACCAGGGATACTGAGAGACAGCTAATCGATCAAAAATTTTACTGCTGTCAATTCCTCTGCCAAAGTAGGAAGCAATCATATTGGCCATGACGGTTTTTCCAAACCTGCGCGGTCTGGTAATCGCCACATATTTTTGACTGTTTTGAGAATTCAAAACGGTTTTTTCCGGATCATAATCATCTGATTCAACGAGTGGAACAAGTTCTTTTAAGATAGAAGATTTATCTATGAAATAGGTTGATAGACAATCTCTGCGAAATAATCCAAAAGCACTGCTGCTGTTTAGATAGATTCCCATCGGGGGTATTTGCTCCTTTCTAAATGGAAGTGTCTGCATGATTTACAGACATAGCTACGAATAAAAGTCAAATCTAAAGATATCTTAACCTTATCATAAAGGGCATTTGATTACAAGGGAGAAAATGTTACTGTTCACAGGTGTCCTGCGAACAGTAACGTAAGCAGCCCTCATTTAGAGTTTTGCTTCGCAAAAGGAGGGCTGTTCACACCTGAATCACATTCTTACGTACCTGAACAGCAAGTGTTCAGGTACTGAGTGAACATTAACGAGAAAATTCATCTGACAGATGAATGAAAAATATCCGTTTTCATCTGACGGATGAATGCGAAAAGGTAAGGAGTGTGGTACCCTTGTTTTAAGGATACCTGACGAAAAAAACAGCAAACAGCGAAGGAAAGCAGCCTTGCGCTGAAGATTGGAAGGGGAGATATAAGATGAAGGAAGCTGTTTTAAACAAAATGAATCCGAAGGAAAGAAAAATCCTGGAAGCAGAATTGCAGAAAGTGTACACAAAACAGACGCACTCTTTCCGGGATGCAGGAAAAGCGGTCTGGAATACAAAAGGAATCCGCGAACTTCTGGACGGATGCACCGAATACGCTGGTTGCTATTTTAAGTGGCAATATTGCACTATTGCAGGCATTTGAAAAGGAAAGACAAATGGAAGAAGAGGATGAAGAAGAAGACCTTGGCTGGAAGGAAGAATTTGCCCCTTGTAGGAGCAGAAAGCTGCCTTGCTATACGATAGGCCGGGAAAACGTTTCGAAAAAATTCTGTATTCCAAATGTACTCACCGCACTCATTCTCTCAGGGGATATGGGAATGCTGGAATATGGTTTCGACCATTACAAACTGGAAAACCCGGTAGTCTGCAGGGGCGAAATCGAAGCATTGGGAGAGGCGCTTCTTTATGGAGATGAAACAAAAAGAACAGGAAATTAACAAGAGAAAAAAGAGATTATTATGGAAGGAAAAACGAATGAAAGAGACAGTCTTAAATGCAATGAACCCAGTAGAAAGAGAGATTCTTGAGAAAGAACTGCAGAAAGTACACCTGAAAAAATCCACAGCCTTAAATGATATCGGAAAAACAGTCTGGGATACGAAAAAGATCCGGGAACTCCTGGATCAGGACGCAGAACTGGAAGAAATCAAGAGATTCTTTGATGAAAATCAACTGAAACCAGACCAGTATAACCGAAATGCCATTCCGCTGGCCGCCTATACTTACTGGTATGGAAGAGGCTGCGGCAGGGAAGATGTCTGCCTGTGGGCACTCGAATCTGCCACAACGATTGACGGACTTCTTCAGGTACAGGAGCCGTCCCATCTGGAGAAAATTACAAAGAAATTTATCAGCATGGATAAATACGGTGTCGTTGCGTTCCGAGAGATGTATCTTCATGAAGAACTGTGCTGGACCGATGCGCCCAATTATCTGGCGGCTGTGATGAGCGGAAACGTTTCCCTGCTGCAGATGTTTGAAGCAAAAGACGAGGAAATGACGGAAGAAAATATGGAGTACTGGGAATACACCTGTGAATGGGATCGTATTCCGGGAGCCAGAAAAACCTATTACAGCATTCGCCGGGAAACGATTATCGGAGATTTTTACATCCCGGGTATTCTCACAGCGGCGATTCTGTCCGGCAGTCCGGAGATGCTGGATTACTGCATCGACCATTATGATATCGATGGCGCAAGCCTGGCGTACGGAGAAAAAGAGGCACTGGGTCAGGCAGTTGCCGGTGCGGGGAAAGAGCTGACAGAATACATGCTGGAACACTACACAGGATTAATCGAACTTGCAGAGCCGGAGCAGGTGATGAAAGCCGGAAATGTGCCACTGCTGCGTTATCTGTTAGAGACACATTTCGAGCATCTGAACTGGTATGCAACTCTGTTTTTCAATCTGAGAGACATACGGACACCATACATGTCAGCACCGGGATTTCCAAGAGACGTCGATACCGATGTGGAAATGTACCGTGCTTTTCTGGAATGGGAGAGCCCTGCATTTTCCATGGACTTTATTATCGGCCAGATGCGCGCGGAACTGGCAAAGCCGGCAGAAAGAGAAATTGATCTGAAGTATTACGGAGAACAGGAGATACAGAAACCTTATCATGTGAACGACCTGTTTGCCAGAAAGATGACGTATGAATGGATCAAAGTGCCAGACTGCATGGAGCGCAAGGTGAGATTGCTTGAATTTTACCAGGAACTGGGCGGAGAAATAACAGAAGAACTGAGCGAAATAACCGGTTATATCGAGCATTGCAGACGAATCGATGAGCTGTTTGCGGACGATTGAAAACGATTAGAAGACGATTAGAAGCAACGATTAGGAGCAGATGAAAAAATCCGCATCTGAGCGATATTTTTCCGGGGGAGAAAGCAGTACTCTCCCGGAAAAATAATTTTAAGAGACGCAGCCAGAGCATGTAAAAAACATATGCAGGCTGCGAAAGGCCGTTTCAAACACGCCCAGGAGAAAGAATGAGGGAAAGAAAATGTCAGTATTTTTTGAAAACGAATTTAAAAATGAATCTGAAAATGAAATCAAAAACGAATCCGAAAACAGATGCATCATGCTGCCGGAAGAAGTCAAAGGGAAGGGTTACTTTGCCCTGACGGGAAGCAAACTGAAGGCGTATGTAGAGAAGTGGCTGGACGGGATTGATGAGGAACGGGATTTTGTGGAGGAAATCCTTAATTACTGTAAAAGATCCAGAAAGACAGTGTATAGAAGGGCAGCGTATAGAAAGGCAGTGTATGGTATAACAGGATTGCCTTCAACAGGAAAAACAACGGGACTATTACAAGCAATCCGAAAACTTGCAGCATACGAAAAGTGCGTATATATTTCATTTGATAGAAAAACAGATGGAGACTTGGATACGCTACAGCAATTGTTAGATCGTTTGAATGATGACCATAAATATGTGTTTATAGATGAAATAACCTGTATGAAAGATTTTACAAATCGAATTGGTATTTTGATGGATCAATATATATCCAGGGGTAAGAGAGTAGTTATGTCTGGTACAGATTCCTGTGCTTTTTGGAAGGTTGACAGATACTGGCACATAGGGTGTCTCCGTTCTATTTCATTTATGTCATATGAAGAAGCCAGACGAACGACAGGAATGGATTTTTCATCGTATTTAATGTCTGGCGGACTATATGGCACAGAGAAATACAAAGGAACAAAAGGTTTGTGGAATTATATCAAAGACTCAATCGTAGACAATCTGGCCTTCTCGGTAAGAAGGAATCCTATCGAATGCAGCTTTGCTGATATGTCTGAAACAGAACTGTGTCAGGCTGTATTTTTGACGATGTGTATTATAGTGTGCAGCTGGGAAGAAGATCTGCAGCTTGACGGTTTACTGGATACCATATTCACAGGTGAGAGAAGTACACGCCGGAGTAAAATCATTGGGAATTTAGGACAGGAACTGGGAATTACGTTTAAAAGAGTAGAAAGACAAGTCATCGAAGACATATTAAGAATGCTTGAAGATATGAAGGTTGTTGTAGTCATAGGGAATCTATATAGAGACAATTATGGCACAAAATATATGATCACAGTACCATTTCTCGTAAATCAGATTGCCTGGTTAATCGCAAATCATGTAGTAAAAACAGGGGAAAAACGGAAAGAGGAAAGCGTCCGTCAGATAAACGAAATTGCGTTAAAATCTGTGGTTATTTCGCATACGGCATATCATTTATGGCATAAAACATGCTATTACTATAGAGATGATAAGACAGAAGTCGATTTGGTTTTACTAGACCAGGAAGATTTGAGACTGGAGGAACTACAGGCGTCCTTAGTGGATATCAATATAACCAATCATGCAGATACCGCATATGAGAAAGGACAGCGTATGAAAGAGGTGAATCCGTATTTCTTTGCGGAGCTAGTATATGGAATTGATGAAAGAATTATATTGTACCTCGGCCCGACAAATAAAAAGAAAGGCCTGACGAATGTGATGGATTTTTTGGAGAGCTACCAGCAAAGAAATATAAAAACGGAAAAATATCTTGATGAAATGGAAAAAATGCTGATGGATGAACAAAAACAATGACTGTGCTATTCTTACCTTAAGGACAGGACAGCTAGCGCCAAAAACAGCAGACGGCTTAAGAAACGTAAACTTCAGCCTTACAATTGGAAGGGGAAAGGAAGATGAAAGAGACGATCTTAAATGCAATGAATCCGATAGAAAAAAAGATTCTTGAGAAAGAAGTACAGAAAATACATATTCCGGAGGAATCCATACCATTCGATGACTTTGGGAAAAAAGTCAGGTATGTGAAAAAGATCCGGGAACTCCTGGATCAGGACGCAGAACTGAAAGAAATTGAATTACTCTTTGACCGAAGAGGCCTGCACCAGGGCTGATACTACAAAAATGAGACTCCACTGGCATCCTACGTTTACTGGTATGGAAGAGGCTGTGGCCGGGAAGATGTCTGCCGTTGGGCAGTTGAAGCCAGTACAACGATCGACGGACTTCTTCAGGTACAGGAACCGTCCCACATGGAAGAAATTGCAAAACTATTTGTCTGCGCGGATAAAGATAATGCCGTTCCGTTTCGAAGGATTTATCTGCGGGATGAATTGTGCTGGACCGATGCGCCCAATTATCTGCTTGTTGAGATGAGTGGAAATATTCCATTGTTGAAGATGTTCGAAGAAAAAGACAGGGAAATGACGGAAGACAATATGGAATACTGGGAATACATCTGTTACATGGATCAAACTCCGGGAGCCAGAAAAACATACTACAGCATTCGCCGGGAAACAATAGTCGGAGAATTCTATATTCCGAACATTCTCACAGCGGCGATTCTGTCCGGCAGTCCGGAAATGCTGGATTACTGCATCGACCATTATGATATTGATAATATGGGTTTAGCATACGGAGAAAAAGAGGCACTGGGTCAGGCCATCGCCGGTGCAGGAGAAGAACTGACGGAATATATGATCGAGCATTATCCGGGATTAATCGAGCTTGCAGAAGCAGAGCAGGTGATGAAAGCCGGAAACATCCCAATGCTGCGTCATCTTTTAGCGGAACATCCGAAGCATCTGAACTGGTATGCGGCTCTGTTTTTCAATCTGAGAGACATCCGGACACCGTATATGTCGGCACCGGGATTTCTAAGAAACGCCGATACTGATGTGGAAATATACCGCGCTTTTCTGGAATGGGAAAGCCCTGAATTTTCCATGGACTTTATCCTCGGCCAGATGCGCGCGGAACTGGCAAAGCCGACATCGCGCGAACTTGATCTGAAATATTATGGAGAGCAGGAGATACAGAAAACTTATAACGTAAACGGTCTGTTTTCCAAAAAAATGGCGCGTGAATGGGAAAAAGTGCCAGGATGCCAGGAACGCCAGGAAAGATTGTTTGAATTCTACCAGGAACTGGGCGGAGAAGTAACAGAAGAACTGGAGAAATTGGCCGATCGCGTAGAGAACAGCAGATTAATTGATGGGCTGTTTGAGAATTTTTGAAAAAACAACAGGGACAGAGAAAAAGAATTCTGTAGTGGACGCTGGAGCGTGTTTGAAAAATCATTTCCGCAGTCTGCACGCCCCACTTGAGGTATAGGAAGAACGCATTTACCCCGGAAGAAAAGAAATTTCTCTTCCGGGGTAAATGCGTTTTAAAGAAAAGCAAAATGAAATGGAAGAGAGAAGAGGACAGACATGACATTAGAAGAATCATATGAAATTTTAGAAAACTATTATCAGAATATTTACGGTATGTACGATGATAACTGGATTGATTACGATTTAGATGTAGCATTTACAAAATTGCAGCTGGAAAAAATCATTCAAAAAAGATATAAGCTGGATCACCAGGAGAAAATGATTCTGCAGTGGCTGCTGGAAGAAGACATGGAACCAAAGGTATGTGAGGCTATTCGGGTGATTCTGGAAATGGATGTTTGAGGAAAGGATGGAAAGGTGACGATGAAAAAGACAGATGTAAAAAAAGACGGAAAGATCAAAAAAATTTCTGGCAGAGGAATGGCTGGAAATTGTACTGAAAGGCCAGGATAAAGGGGAAGGGCGGTTCTGCCGGCATGGTGTGTGCAGTTTTATGGGAAGACAGCCATTAACATTTCGGCCGGTAAAGAGAAAACCGGAATTGGAAAAGCGATTTATGGAGAGTCGAATCATGGAGAGTCGAATCATGGAAAGTCGAATTATGGAAAGTCGAACCATGAAAAATCGGTTCAGGGGGACACGGAACAGCTGGTTCGGACAGGAAGATCTGGACAGTGAAAGAAACGGATATGGGGAAAGACTGCGCGCTAAAACAGAACTGACGGAAGAAGCAAAAGTGATAGAAGAAACAGAAATGGAAGGACAGCTGGTGCAAAAGTATCAAACAGCACGCTGGGAGGAAGCTGTGAGACATGTTCTTTTGTTTCTTCCGGAAGTGCTGGTTTATCTGGGCAGTTTTTTGCTGTTTTGGGGAAATGAAGTATTGGCGGAAGTTGGCGGAGTTTTGGAGCTTTATGGAAGAGAAAACGCTGTGAGAAGACAGTGGGGGAGAGAAGAAAAGGAAGAGAAAGAAGAAAATCTGGAAGGGAAGCAGAGAAACAGTAAAAATAGGACAACTCTGGATACGCAGAAAGAGGAAACGATGGACTGGAATATGGCGTTTGCAGTGCTGCGGGAGTTTTATGAAGAAAGATGGGACTATTTGAATGGATGTCCGAGAAATGAAAAAGCGTGGGATGAGGAAGGGGAACTACAGTGTAAAATATATGTATCGAAAAAGCGGGGGCTGGATCGGGATCAGAAAATGGAAGTGTTGAAACTGTATGAGACGGTGGAGGATAGGAAAGTGCGGGAGGCGGTGAGGGTGGTTTGCGGATAGAAGTGAAAAGAAAAACGGTTGAAGTCAGGTGCAGACCTGATACTGTAGAAAAAGTAGACGGAAAATCGAGACAATCTTTTTGTGCAAAATATGTATAAAGAGCGAAAAACAGTTAAAAAATAGAAGCTTTTTGCATAAAAAATATATGCTGAAATATGTACAGTAACAAAAACACATGGTATAATGAACATTAACGAGTGGAATGTGATTACACATTCAGTGAGTGCTGAAAAAAGAAAGAATAAATAAGGCACCAGGAAAAAATAAAGAATTGCGAAAGGAACGGAAAAATGAGTGAAGAAAATGTGATTTCAAACGTTGAAGACAATTCTCCAAAGAACGAGGGAGTGGTAGAAAAAGTAATTGAAATATTTAAAAATGGATGGAACAAACAGGTTATTTTGTATGGCCCTCCAGGAACAAGCAAAACGTATTCGGCAACTATTATTGCGGCAAAGTTGTTGGCAGGAAGTGACGGGGTTGATACGCAAAATCCTTATAATTCAGCCCAAAAATTATTGAAAAATGAATATAAAGACAATTATAAAATTGTTCAATTTCACCCGTCCTATAGTTACGAGGATTTTGTAAGAGGAATTACAGTTAAACCAGCTAAAAGAAATAATGGAATTACTTACGTGACCGAATCCAAGATTTTTGAAAAATTTTGTAAACAAGCACAAAGTAATAAAACACAAAAATATGTATTAATCATCGATGAAATTAACAGAGCACCATTGGCTTCTGTACTTGGAGAATTAATATATGGTCTTGAATATCGCGAATCGTCGATAGCTACCCCATATGCGATTAATGGGAAACAGGAGTTTTCTATACCAGATAATTTATATATTATTGGAACTATGAACACAGCGGATCGATCCATTGGATCTATAGATTATGCGGTACGGAGAAGATTTGCATTTGTGCAAGTGAAATCGAATGGAGAAGAAATTGAAGGCAGTTGGAATACTGAAGTAGGACAAAAGGCGAAAGAGCTATATGATAAGCTGATGGATGAAAAGAATGGTATTTTTAGCAAAGAATATTTAGAAGATCAGGATATGGATGTGAATGATATCAAGATTGGACATACATATTTCTTGGGAAGGAAAAATGAAGCAGTAGAAGACGAAAAGGGATACCTAGAATATCGTATTGAATATCAGATCAAGCCGATTTATGAGGAATATATTAAAGATGGAATAATAAAAAGGGATGGACTTAAAAAATTTGATGAAATTTTAGAAAAATTAGAGTTAAAGCGGAGTGCTCAAAAGAATGAATAGGATGAAGACGATTAGTAAAAATATTGAGATGAGAGTTTTTTGAGGATCTGGAGATACAATAATGTAACATCAGAGACGAAAGGTTAGAAACAGGTATGGATTAAGAAGTAGCTTGTTTTTATTGAATAAAGAAATAAGCAATTGGTAGGCGCATAGACCGTTAGTTGATTTAAGTGATTGGAAAATAAAAAAGCTGTCATAGGAAAAATACTTTATTTTTTATGCTTAAAATCATCAAAAATTAAATTCATTAGGTCACTTCATATATTCCAAATTCTATCTTAGATATTACGAAGCAAGTTGACGAAACCAAGACTTTTTGAACATAAATGAAAAAGAATAGAGAGACATTATGAGTAATCAAAATGATAATGATTGGCTAAAAAATATAAAAGCTGTGAAAACATGGACAGCTGATAAGAAAGTACTTAAGACTATAGAAAATTGTAAAGAGAAATATGGAACGGATGATCCTACTTTGAAAGATATGCTTGAGGCATTGGCGTCAAAAAGAGATGTCCTTACAACACAGGAATACGGAAAAGTCAATGGTTTTCCGGGAATAATTTTAGTTATAGAAAAAGGAAGGAAAGAAGTAATTGGAATTATAAAGGTTATAGATGTCCAAGATGGGACTAGAAATTTAAAAATAGATCAGAATATTTATTATATTGAAGGGGAAAAACCGACTTATTACGATAAAAAATGGGGTGATACGCCTTTAAAACAAAATCGGGATAAAGGATGGAACGATAAAGACAGAATAGGGGAAATTATTGATGGATTAAAAGAATATCTTACGGAAGAAAATCTGATAAAAGACAAGCTATTTAATTTCAAAAAATTATGTGATGATAGTAAGCAAAGGATTTATTATGGCCCGCCTGGAACCGGAAAAACGCGCAAAGCAAAAATCGAAGCGGTAAAAATAGTTACGGGAGAGAATTGTTCTGATATAAAAGCTTTGAATCTATTCGAAGGGAGAATTAATAACAAAGGCACCAATGAGGAGAAAGAGAATGACAAAAAAAATATAAAAATTTGCGAGAAACAGATCCAAATTGTCCAATTTCATCCCAGCTATAGCTACAACGAGTTTATGGAAACAATTGACGCCCGGGGTGTCAATAAGGATGGCGTTTTCAAAAAAATTGCAAGTGATGCAAGAAATGATCCAGATAAAAAATATGTCCTTATCATTGATGAAATAAACCGGGCTAATGTTTCCGAGATTTTAGGTGAACTGCTTTATGGAATTGAATATAGAGGGCAGGAGATTACAACCGGAATTTCAAATGATGATTTTTCTGTGCCGGAAAATTTGTATATTATAGGAACGATGAATACCGCAGACAGATCACTTCAGGCACTGGACTACGCGGTAAGGAGAAGATTTACATTTAAAAAGGTGAAAGCGGAACTGCCAGACCCGAAGCCGCCAAAACAAAAAGAAGACGTAAAAGATAAGGGTTGTTATGAAATAGAAAATGGTCATTTTTTTTGCCAAAATGTATTTAAGAAGGTCCAGGAGGATGTGATGAAGTCTGTGGCGCGTGGAATAGATCCGGAAGACATCATGCCTGGAATTAGTTATTTTCTTGTAAATGGAAAAAATAAAAAAACAGAATCGGATCCGGATTCATATGACGAAGATCACCTGAAATATAAAATGAAATATGAATTAATTCCACTGTTGAGAGAATATGCAAAGAATGGCATGTTTACAAAACGAAAAAAATTGGACATTAATGAAAAGTCTCTTGTGGAATTGTTGTATGATAATACATATTTTGAGTATTTGGAGAATAATCTGAGCGAAAGCGAGAAGAAATAATATGCAAGTTTTTAAGGGAGAAGATTATAAAGACGTAATAGGCGCTATGTCAGATGATTATGGGAAATATTTTAGCAATACATCGCCATTTTATGACGAAAAGTGGTCGCCCTTTAATCTTGGAATATACATGGATAGACAAGATGATAAACCTAAGGCTTCAAAGTATATTGGCGTTATGCCTGCTTTAGACAGAAATGCTGATCAAACGGAAATGTTCGGCGAAGAATTGCCTGTTATCAAAATTGTCTCAAGATTTTATGCAGATTTACCATTGAAAATGTTGAAAAGAGTGTTGGCTGGTAATGACTATTATGAAAACCCCGATATGATAAAAATAAAAAATTACTCTGGAATAGAATGGAGAAATTTACTTAAAAATAATGGTGACAACGAAAAAGGGAAAACTGAGGAAAGCCAAAATAAGGAAAGCGATGAAATACTTTTTGGGACGGTTCAGGGAATTGGCAGTATTGAATTATCCAGTAAATCAGGGGAATCTCAGGCAGATGATATAGACTATGGTCTTGCAAATCTTTTTGGCGTTTTTGAAATTCTTGATTTTTTGGATAAAGCAAAAAAAGTGTGTGAGAAAAATTTAAAAAAACAATCACAAAAAGTGGAAGAAAATTTAAATTGCAAAATTAAGGGAAGGATTTTAATACAGAAGCAGCTTAAGTATAATACTTCAAAAGGACAGAATCAAAAAATATATTGCGCCTATAATAAAATGACAGAAGATATACGGGAAAATCAAATTATCAAATATGCATTATATTTATGCAAAAATCATGAAATAGGTGCATCATTAGAAGAAGATATTCGCTTTTGTATGAATGCGTTAAAAAATGTTCCTTTAAAGAAATGTAGTGTGGCAGATTTCATCGGATTAAAAAACAATGGCGCTTTCCGACAGTATAAAGATGCATTAGTAGCGGCAAAAAAAATCATAAAAAGATATGGCGTATCTGAGTTAGGTGAGAAATTAAAGGATGAAACGGGAAAAGAATCTAGAGATGTTCAACTGGTCAGCGGAGAAGTTACACCTTATTATATAGATATTAATTTGTTATTTGAATATTATTGCCGAGCAATTTTCAAAGATGCAATAGAGGAATTTAATGCATCTAATACCATAAAATTTAATTTGGAAAAAAAGCAAGAAAGGAAATTGTTTCAAGAAGAGGATAAGAAAGAAAAGGATAAGGAACCGAAGGTTTATATGAAAAAGTATACGCCTGATATTGTTGTGACATATGGAAAAGAAGAAAAAGTAGTCGCCGTATTTGATGCAAAGAATTCAAAACTTGAAGATCAGGATAACCGTTCACGTCGTGCCAGAACGCATCAAATCATGTTCTATATGAAAGCACTAGGGTGTGATTATGGTGGATTGATTAGCCCGGCGGAGAAGTTGAAGAAACAACCTGGTGGCTGGAAGCTGAATATGGCTTCCAAAAATGACGGCACCAGCATGAACCTGTATTATATTCCGTTGATGTTTTCTAAAGAAACAGGGGAAGATGAGATGTTCAACGGATTTAAGAAAGATGTGATAGATTATCTTAATGAGATAGAGAAGGATTATTCTAAGAAAATTAAGAAGGATATACAAAAGCCATATATAGACTTTAAAAATTGGTTTGAAAGTGTATTTAAGAAATATTCCAATCGTTCAACAATCGCCAAAGTGTCTTTACAAGAAGAATTTTCTGGTTTTTTGACACAAGAACGTCAGGATAAGGAAAAAATTTAGACCGGCTTCCCGGGTTCCGGGGGGCAAAGCCCCCGGCCCGGTCACACCTCTCCCCGCACAATCCGTTCATGCACACTGGCCACGAAATCATCGATCTGTTTCGCATCCGGAACCTCCGGCAGATCGGTGTTTTCTTTGTAAGTGCAACACAATCCGTCGAATTATTTTGCACTTACGTATGTACATCACATAACTCCAATTGAAGGAGCAGACAGAATAGAGTGTGTGCATGTCCTGGGATGGAAGTGTGTTGCGAATAAGGGACAGTTTCGGGTTGGAGATTGCTGTGTATATATGGAAGCAGATTCGTTTCTTCCGATTTGTGAGCAGTTTGAATTTCTGCGAAGCAGCAGCTATGAGAAGAACGAACTTCTGGGAGAAGGTTTTCGGCTGAGAACTATGAAATTTAGAGGCCAGATTTCTCAGGGCCTGGTTCAGCCTTTATCTATATTGCCGGAAGGAACGTATAAGATTGGTGATGAGGTTACAGAGCTGCTTGGAATCAGAAAGTGGGAAGTAGAGGAAAGAGTCACCAGCAGTGGTACGATTATAGGGGAGTTTCCAGACGGAATTCCAAAAACAGATGAGCTGAGAGTACAGTCTTATCCAGAATTGATCGACGAATTTAAAAAGATAAATGGATATTACATCAGTACAAAGATGGACGGAACCAGTGTTACGATGTATCGGAAAGACGATCATTTTGGTGTATGCGGAAGAAATTTTGAATATGCAGATGACGGAAAATGTGCGATGTGGAAATATGCACATGAAAATGGGATACCCGATAGAATAAAGGAGAATAATCTGTCAGATCTCGCAATTCAGGGTGAATTCTGCGGTGCTGGTATTCAAAAGAACAGATTAAAGCTGAAAAAACCGGAATGGTATGTATTTACCATGATAGATCTGAAAACACACAGAAGACTGTCTCTTGCGAAGATGAAAGAACTGTGCGGAATTCTGAACCTAAAAATGGTTCCGGTGGAAGAAGAAAGAGATTTGTTTGAGTATGATAGTATCGAAGAACTTTTAGAAAGAGCAAAGGGAAAGTATACATCTGGTATGAATAAAGAAGGAATTGTAATACGCCCATTGGAACCAGTGTATTCCAGAATTGTGGAAGGACCGTTATCTATGAAAGTATTAAACAATGATTATTTGCTAAAGGAATAAAAGAACTGTTTGAAGAAACTTGAGCATGTATATTTGTCAATAGAGGAAAACCGGGATGGTATTCTGCTTCATCTGCAGGATACCATCCCGGTTTTGCGTAAAAGAGAACGCGGCAGTTATACTGCGGGATGAATGACTGGGCAGATGAGGTATGATAGAATTTTACATGGTGAAAGAGATGAGAACGGCCAGGTATCTCATCGAGTGGGAGAGATTAATTATGCGCCTGCCATCCCGGTACAAGGAACTCGTTACTGTCTGCCTTTATCAGAAACTGAAGGATGAGATTGCGGATCTGGATGAGAAGATCATGGACAATCTTTTCTTCTTCCGAATCAGTGCATCGGACTGCAACGAGCATGATACGCTCTTCTACCTGAAGAGCCTGGATCTCGACCGCAGAATGGGTTATGAGCTGGGTACGATCTATGAGTGTACCCATGAGAATTAGAAAGGAAAGGGGTATTATTTTATGGAGCAGAAGAAATTTATGGATATCAAGCGAATCGTGCAGGAAAATGAGATGCACAAAAACAAGAACACCTGGGCTTTCGAGCCCGGGGATCACATTGTGATTCAGATTAAAATCGATGGAAGCAATGCCAGCGTACGGTATGACCCGGAAACAGGAAAGCTTGCGGCGTTCTCCAGAAAGCAGCAGATCGTGAGGACAAAGGATGTCGACGCGACATCAAAATTTCTCGACTATGTGGATACACTGGACGCGGAGAAGTTTCAGAAGTATCCCGATTATGTATTTTTCGGGGAATGGATGACGCGTCATCGTGTACCGTATCCGGAGAAATATCTGAATATCTGGATCATGTACGATGTCTACGATCTGAAAGCGGACGGTTATCTGCCGCAGAAGCAGGTAAAGGCGCTGGCGGCTGAGGTAGGAGTTCCGTATATACATGTGCTGTATGACGGACCTTTCGTGGACTGGGATCACTGTCGGAGTTTCATGCGGATTACGAAGTATACGGATGGGGACTGCGAGGAAGGCATTATCGTCAAGAATATGTCGAAACTGAATAATCCGGACTCGAGAGCGCCGTTTGTGCTGAAGATTGTGAATGAAAAATTTTCAGAGATGAAAGCACAGAAAGCACCGATCACATCGGAGCAGGAAGCGGCGAAAAAGATGGCGTTTGCAACTGTTGAGCGGATGGTGACGCGGGAGCGCGTGGAAAAAGAGCTGTATAAAATGCGCGATGAAGGTATTCTGCCAGAGGAGTTTGGAACGGCAGAATGGAAGCTGATTGCCCCGGTGATCGCAAAAAGAATCTATGCGGACTGCGTGAAGGAAGAGGCGGAGGCCGTGGAAGCCTGCGGAAAACTCTTCGGTAAAATGTGCGGTGGGCAGACGATGAATCTTGCAAAGAGTATTCTGAAGAAGATGGATGAAGCACGCGGGAAATAAGGAATTTTTTCTGGCGGAGATCTGATAAAAGAAAAAGCTCAGGGGAACCAGAGTTATGAAAGTAAGGTTAACTCTGGACCTGAGCTTTTTGGGGGGTTGTAGCTTAGGGTAGTAGTTGCTTTGCGTAGGCAGAAGCCACTCAGTTTCCTTTTAGTTACATCTATGATATTACACTTTCCAGAGAAAAAATGCAAGCCCAGGATGAGAAAAAGGATTCAACTGTCGGGGGACAGTTACGGTTCACTGCTGAATGAACAGTAACGAGGATACATTTTTTAGAAATAATTTGGAGAATAACGAGGAGAATTTTAGATGGATGCTTATAATAATGTTGGGATTGATTCCATAGAAACAGCAAAAAATCTGAAAAAACTTAGAATTGAGAATAACCTGAAGTTAAAACAGGTGAGAGACGCGATTGGACTTTCGGCAGAGCAGACGGTATGCAGTTGGGAGAGCAAAACACATCCGAAACTTCCAAGCATTGATAATGCGTTGAATCTGGCACGGCTTTATGGAGTCAGACTTGACCAGTTGTACAAGACACGTCCGGTGAAAACAGGCAGCCCGGAAAAAGTGGATCAGGAAATCCGGGACAGAATAACGATTTCCATGCGGATGGGTGAGTTTGAGGAGTTCTTTGACGATATGCGGATGGAACGGGAAAGCATCTGCGGGCCATTCGTCGCAGCGGAAGCACAGCGTGAGGACGGAACCTGGGAACCGGAGACGATTCCGCTGCCGGATGAGCTGACTTATTTTTCATATGATCTGTTCAAACTGAAACTTTGTAAAAAGAAAGGAAGCAGCAAGGCTCAGTTTTACCCTGGCACAGGATGCTTTGTCATAACACCGGAAGGGCTGGAAGACGAAAAACTTGTACTGCACAACATGATCCATCTCCACGAGTGGGTGCTGAACCAGGTGCCGGGCCATTACAAAGAAATGGTTACCAAAAGTCTCTATCAGGAACTGCGAAAGAGCATCAGCAATCTGGATGAACGTATAGAGGAAAACCTGTCCTTCTTCCGGGAAAGCCAGACGGACTGCGATGAACATGATACGCTCTTTTTACTGAAGAGCCTCGACCTTGACAGAAAAAGAGGGTATGAACTCGGGACGATTTACGGAAGTAAGTGACATTTTTAAAAATTTAACCCGAAAAAATATGTGTCCAGAAAAGAAAACAAAAGTTAGGGAGAACAAAAACACATATAATCTAAAATAATAAAAAAGTACCTGAAACAGTATATAAAAAGGGGTAAAAGGAAAAAAGAAGGGGGTCTAACCTGAACGAAAATTTTTTCTGTCCTGACCTTTTATGATTTTAACCCGGAGTGTAAAATATGGGTATAAGAAAAGAAATTAGGGAGGGCAAAGATATGAAAGAATCGGAACAGATCTATGCAAACTTGAACATGAAGAAAACGGGCGAAAATATCCGTAGCCGGCGTGAAAGATTGGGGATGAACCGACCGGACATTCAGAAGAAGATGGGGCTCGCCGGGGTTCAGAGTGTCTGGAACTGGGAGAAAGGAAAAAAGATGCCGAACATTGAAAATCTGTTTGCACTTGCCGAGATCTTACATACGACGGTAGATGATCTGTGTGTGCGGGAGATCGTGGAAGTTTGACATGATGAGAAGAAGGCTGTCTGCTGAGAAAGCAGGCAGCCTTTTTCCTGAATTGGGCATGTTCGTACCATAATCGACGCTATTGTAGAAATAAAAGAAAAAATTTGAAAAATTTTAAAAATTACCGTTGACAAATTAAAAGAACAGTGCTAGAATTTATAAATGTCAGCGGGACATAAGCGCTGATAAAAAACAAGATATGGGATCTTAGCTCAGCTGGGAGAGCATCTGCCTTACAAGCAGAGGGTCATAGGTTCGAGCCCTATAGGCCCCATATTTTATGAAAAACGGTGTTGAAAATGAATATGGCGAGATAGCTCAGTTGGCTAGAGCACGCGGTTCATACCCGCGGTGTCGAGGGTTCGAATCCCCCTCTCGCTATGGTTGGAGGCTCCTGTGTGAACAGGAGTCTTTTTTTCGTTTTCCTGGCGGATGATTTCTTTTTCTGGTTGGGTATAGTATAATGAGCAGAGAACATAGGAAAAACAGAGTTTTTGCTGCAGAAAGGGGATAGTTTTTGTGAAGTTGTTTCATTTATCGGATCTTCACATTGGAAAACGCGTGCATGAGTTTTCCATGATCGAGGACCAGAAATATATGTTGACACAGATCCTGCAGGCGGTTATGCGGGAAAAACCGGATGGAGTTCTGATTTCCGGAGATGTATATGACCGGACGATTCCAACGGCGGAGGCAGTGCAGGTGTTGGATGCCTTTTTAACCAGCCTTTCGGAGCAGGAAGTTCCGGTTTTTATCATCAGCGGCAATCATGACTCGGCGGAGCGGCTGGCATTTGGGTCGAATCTGATGGGGAAGAGCGGAATCTATTTGTCGAAGGTATATGATGGAAGAATAGAAAAGTTCGCGTTACAGGATGCATATGGAACGGTGTGGATTCATCTTCTTCCGTTTCTGCGCCCGTCAACCGTACGCCATGCCCTGCCGGAACGCGCGGAGGAGATTCAGTCCACGGCAGATGGCGTGAGGGCGGCACTGGAGCAGACCCAAATAGATCCAGGAGAGCGGAATATCCTTTTAGCGCATCAGTTTGTGACAGGCGCGCTGCGGTGCGAGGCAGAGGAACTGCAGGTAGGTGATGTGGATCAGATTCCGGTGGAGCTTTTTGATGCGTTTGATTACGTGGCGCTCGGCCATATCCATAGTCCGCAGAAGGTTGGCCGCGAGACCGTGCGCTACTGTGGTTCACCACTCAAATATTCGTTTTCCGAGGCTGGACAGGAGAAGTCGATTACCATTGTAGAGCTGAAAGAAAAAGGAACCGTCGAACTTCGCACGATTCCATTGAAACCGCTCCACGATCTTCGAAAAATCCGTGGAACGTATCTGGAAGTGACAGCAAAAACGTTCTATGAAAACAGCGACCGTACGGATTATCTGATGGTAACCCTGACGGATGAGGAGGATGTTCCGGACGGCATGGCGAAGCTTCGGACGATTTATCCCAATTTGATGCGTTTGGAATATGACAATAAAAGAACGCGTTCCAATGCGGAGGTAACGGCGGCGGAACGTATCGAGGAAAAATCGGAACTGGAGCTGTTTCAGGAATTTTATGAACTGCAGAATAACCAGAGCATGACGGAACAGCAGAAAGCATTTGTGAAAGCATTGCTTAGGGGGATAAAAAGATGAAGCCAAAGAAATTGATTATCAGTGCATTCGGACCATATGCGGACCGGACAGAACTGGATTTTACAAAACTGGGCAGCGGCGGCCTGTATCTGATTACAGGTGATACCGGTGCAGGAAAAACAACAATTTTTGATGCGATTACCTTTGCGCTCTACGGCGAGGCAAGCGGTGAAATCCGGACGGGGGAGATGTTCCGCAGCAAGTATGCCGCGCCGGAAGTGCGCACTTTTGTGGAGCTTACCTTTGCGCATCAGGGAAAAGATTATATGGTAAAGCGGAATCCGGAGTATGATCGGCCGAAGGAGCGCGGTCAGGGAATGACGAGAGAAAGAGCAAATGCAGAACTGATTTTTCCGGATGGGAGACAGCCGGTGACGAAAAGTACGGAAGTGACAAAAGCTGTAACGGAACTTCTCGGACTGGATCAGAAGCAGTTTCGACAGATTGCCATGATCGCGCAGGGGGATTTCCAGAAACTTCTCCTGGCAGAAACGGCAGATCGAAGTGAAATTTTCCGGAAAATGTTTCATACGGAAATTTATCAGGAGCTGCAGAATCGTCTGCGGGATGCCGCGAAAGAGCGAAGCAATACGTATAGTGAAAAGCGGAGGAGTATTCTCCAGTATCTCGACAATATCGTCTGCCCGGAGGATGCGGTGTTCAAAGAGGAATTTGCGCAGTTGAAAAAGGCAAATTTCGACGGTCAGGTGATGCGGGGGATGGAACTGCTGGCACGTTGCATCGAGATGGATCAGAAAAGACTTTCGGATCTTGAGCAGGAGCGGAAAGCGGTGGAAACAGAGATGGAGCAGAAAACCCAGCTGCTCGGCAAGGTAAAAGAGAGCCAGAAGCGGCGGGAGGAAAAAGCACAGAAGGAAAAGAAACTGGCGGGACTGGTTCCAGAGGAAGCGGAAAAACAGCAGAAAAGCGAACGGGCAGAACGGGAGGCTTCCATCTGCAAAGAACTGGAGGAGCAGATCCGCGCAGAACAGGAAAGCCTGGAACTGCTGAAGAAGATGAAGCAGGAACAGGCAGAGCTTTTGGAAAAGCAGAAAGAACTGCAGACGGCAGCGGAAGAGAAGGACAGACTGAAAGCAGAGCAGGAACAGGCAAAAGCGCAGCTGCTTGAGAAAAGAAAACGGGAAGAAGATCTTTCCGGCGTGGATGCGGTTTTGGCGAGGGTACAGCAGAACGAAACGCGGGCGCAGGAGCAGATCATGGCAATCCGGGGATGCCGCGAAAAAGTTCAGGAGTCCGAGAAGAAGACGGGGCTTCTGGCAGCAGAACTGGAAGGCCTGACACAGCAGGACACCGAGCTGGCATCCCGGATGGAAGCAACGACGGTATTTCTGAAAGAAAGACAGGATGCTGCATTTGCGGAGGAAGAATATCGCCGGGCGCGGACCGAATTTTCGCAGCTGCTGCGAAAATGGACGGCAGCGCAGAAGGAATGGAAAGAAAAGCAGGAAGCGTATCGAAAAAGTCTGGAAATCAGAAATGATGTGCGGGAAACGTGTCAGGAACTGGAACAGCTGTTTCTGGATGCGCAGGCGGGAATCCTGGCAGAAAATCTGACAGAGGGAATCCCATGTCCGGTCTGCGGATCCGTGCATCATCCAGTGCTGGCGAGAAAGGCGGAACATGTGCCGGATAAAGAAACACTGGATCAGCAAAAAGAAAAACTGCAGAAGCAGAACGAAGTGACTGCGGCATTAAGCGAAGCGGCAGGAAACTGTAAAAGACAGGCTGAAACGGCAAGGGAAGAGCTGACGCAGCGGATTGCCCGGGGAACCGCTGCTCCGGCAGAAACAGCAGATCAGGAATGCAAAAAAGAGCAGGAACGTCTGACACAGCTTTCGGAAGAGCAGTTTGCACAGGCTGCGGATGAAACAGAAAAGCAGCTTGCGGCAGAAGAAAAGCGTCAGAAAACACGACGGGAAGAATATGCGGCATATGAGAAACGTCAGCAGCAGGAACAGAAGCAGCGGGAAAAACTGAAACAGGTGATGGCAGAAAAACAGGCAGAGCTTGGACGGCTGGGCGGAGAAAAGCAGACACTTCTGGATCAGCTGAAACAGAAAATGGAAGACGCACAAAAAGCGATCTGTGAGGAAGTGGACATGGAAGAACAGCCAGCTGCTGTGGCAGCAGCTTACTGTGAAAAGCGTCTGGAAGAGAAAAAGAACAGAATCATTCTCTATAAGGAACGAATGCTGGAAAGACAGAGCGAATGGAAAGCTCTGAAACAGATGATTCCAGCAGAAACTGAGCGGGCAGAGCAGCGGGAAAAAGCAATCCATGCGAAGGAACTGCTGGAGGCGAAAGGAAAAGAGGCGGAAAAAGCGCTGCTGGAAAAGATCGGAGAAAAAAAAGAAAAGCTGGAAGGAAAAGACGAAACACAGCTCCGAACAAATATTTCCGTATGGAGTGCAAAAAAAGAGCAGCTGGAACAGGCGCAGAAGAAAGCAAAAGAAGCATATGAAACAGTGAAAGAACGGCTTACCGAAGTGCGCGCGGCACTAGAGACGATCCGCTCTCTGGAAGAAAATGAGGAGACAGATCGGACACTTCCTTCCGAAACAGAGCTGCAGGAAAAAATAGCGGAGCTGACAGAACAGAAACAGCAGCTGGAACAGAAATACAACGAACAGTATCATGCGGCAAATACAAACCGTAAGACGTACGAAAATGTACAGAATCAGCAGAACCAGATGCAGGCATTGGAGGAAGAATACAAATGGGTGCGGGCGCTTTCGGATACGGCGTGCGGCGGCATGAGTCAGAAATTGAAAATCGAACTGGAAACGTACGTTCAAATGACGTATTTCGACCAGATTCTGCGAAAAGCCAACCTGCGTTTCATGACGATGAGTGATGGTCAGTATGAATTGAAGCGTCAGGAAGCCTCTGGAAAAAATCTGAAGGTCAAAACTGGTCTGGATCTGAATGTCATTGATCATTATAATGGAACGGAGCGCAGCGTGCGTACCCTCTCCGGCGGCGAATCATTTCAGGCCTCCCTCTCTCTGGCCCTTGGCCTTTCCGATGAGATTCAGTCGCACGCAGGCGGAATCCAGCTCGATGCGATGTTTGTGGACGAGGGGTTTGGCTCTCTTGACGAGGAATCCCTGAATCAGGCTGTGAAAGCACTGGAGGGACTGGCCGGTGGAAACTGTATGGTTGGAATTATCTCCCATGTGCCGGAACTGAAAGAGCGAATTGAGAGAAAGATTGTCGTAATGAAAAGCAGAAGCGGCGACCGCGTAGGAAGCATGGCGGTTATTGAATAAGTGAAAATCCAGGAAATGAGTTTTTAAATTTCTTGTCAGAAGGCGGATGCAATGGTATAATAAGGTTCGTTGAGCCCGAAAGAACGGGCGCAGCACAGTATTTTACCTGACATCGGCCTTTTGTGCCGATTTGCAATAGAATGGAGGAAACCAATGAAAACTTCAGATTTTTACTATGATCTGCCAAAAGAACTGATTGCGCAGGATCCGCTCGAAGATCGCAGCGCCTCCCGCCTGATGCATCTGAATAAAGAAACCGGTGAATATGAGCATGGTCATTTCCGCGATATTCTGAAATATTTAAAACCGGGCGACTGCCTTGTGATCAACGATACCAAAGTAATTCCGGCGCGTCTCTACGGTTCGAAAGTCGGCACCGATGCAGCAATCGAAATCCTTCTGTTAAAAAGAAGAGAAAATGATATCTGGGAGACCCTCGTAAAACCGGGCAAAAAATGTAAGGTCGGCACGGTGATCTCCTTCGGCGACGGCATTCTGACCGGAGAGGTTGTAGATATTGTCGATGAGGGAAACCGTCTGATCCAGTTCCATTACGACGGCATTTTCGAGGAGATCCTCGACCAGCTTGGCGAGATGCCGCTGCCGCCGTATATCACACACAAACTGCAGGACAAGAACCGCTACCAGACGGTATACGCAAAACACGAAGGCTCCGCAGCAGCTCCGACCGCCGGACTGC
>ERZ836829.918-NODE-918-length-23745-cov-3.860701_pt1 | contig 23745 bp, 19 predicted proteins | sample MGYA00519574_ERZ836829 | MGnify/ENA primary metagenome ERZ836829 (study PRJEB31850, sample SAMEA3708808) | human gut metagenome | biome: human gut; feature: human-associated habitat; material: faeces | place: China | collected 2014 ... | reverse complement strand
AAGAAGGAGAGGGAGAAGAGATAGGAAAAAATAACAAAAGAATAAAACAGAGGGAGGAAAACAGGAGAACGGACATAAGTATAAATTATTTATAAAATATTGCCGTTTTTGTTTCCAAAATTGCTTTCAGAATCCCCCTATATAGTAAGGGGGAATTTAGGCCTGAAAAAAACGAAAAGTTTAAACATTTTATAAACAATGCGAAAAAACGCCGTTTAGGCGTTACAATTTTGAGTTCAGAATCCCCCTATATAATAGAGGGGTAAATTTTCAGACTGTTTAGGAGGTACGTTCTCATGTCCAAAAAAATCCACTGGTTCAAATTTCATATCGAGTTGTTGAACGATCCGCGCATTCTCTGCTTAATCGCCGAACGCAATGGCGAAGCCTATTTCGTTTTCTTCCTGCACCTCGTCAAGCTGGCCTGTGCCTTGCGTGATCAGGGCTACGTCTATGCCATTAAAGGCAAAGCCATGACCGTCCGGCAGCTCGCCATAGGCTACCATCGCAACGCCCGCTTTATTGGCAAAGCCCTGGACCTGTTGGAAGCGTACGAACTGATCCAGCGCGATGACCAAGGCGTCATCAAAATCAACCGCTGGAACGAACTCCAAGGCGTTGATACGGGAAAAGACACGACAAAACCAGCCAAGAAAAAGAAAAGCACTGCTCAAAAGGCAGCACCTGAACAGACAGGACCGGTCTGCTCCAAATCCGGCACCCGCGACGTAACTGTCATCCCCATAACAGCCTTAGAACAAGCCTATGACGCCTCGCACAGCCCATCTGAACCAGTCGCGGACAGAGAAGCCGTACCTGCTGACTATAGACAAAACCAAAGCGAAAACACCCATGACCTGAGACAACAGGACCATAGTCAAAACGAAACCATAGCTAATGACTACACCGCAAGCACCGTCCCGGACTATGCCTGGCAGGAAGCCGGAGCGGACGACTACACAGCAGGCGAATATCCTGACTACACGTGGGACGAAGGCGAGCAGGACGACGACACAGGAAGCGTATACCCTGAGTATACCTGGGACGAAGGCGAACCGGACCTCTACAGCCAAGCGACGCACCCGGACTATGGCCAAAATGAGGCTGAACCTGCAGCTGCCACAGAAACAGCACCACCGGACCCTGAGAAAAGCGAAGCCGTACAAGCTTACATAAAAGCCTTCGGCTCCATTACGCCCGAAACAGCCAGGGACCTCATGGAACTCGAGCAAGAAGAAGACTCCTTCTACGTAGTAGGCGCCACGTGGATCGCCTCCTACGGCGGCCACGACAGTGTAGACTACATTGCAGGCCTCCTCGAAAAGAATAAAAAACGGAACCAGCCCGGCCAAGACGCACTACGCCTAGCCGGCGACAGCCTCGGCCAATTAGCCGGCTAGGTGGCTATAAGCTGAAGACAGGAGCCTGACAGGAATGCTGCGCCCCGAAACGAAGGCGTGCAGGGATACTTCTTTCCCAGTCTTTTTTGCATACGCGAAGGGAGCGGCATCCTCTGTGTAAAGGATACCGCTCCCTTCGCGTATGGTACGGGGATTCTCTGCGTATGGTCCGCAATCAGGCTGTTTAATGCCATTGCCTGTTGTCTTCGTACGTACCGTCAGCAGCAGCCGCCGTCGCTATCGGTTTTCGTTGCCGCAGGAGCGACGCCAAAGGCACCGTAGTGTACGGAGCGGTCGCCGTAGACCGTAAAGGTAGAGGCAAAGCGCGTTTCTTCCAGCATAGAGGCCAGGTTGCCGCTGACCAGCATGGGTTTGCCTGTGACAAAGTGGTTGTACATATCGAAATCATAGCCGTGGGGGTGGTTAGGAATCGTGCCGTTGTAGATGGCAACTTGTCCGTAATCTTCACACGCATCTTCCAGGTCCGGCAGCTTGAAGGCCCGGACAGTGCGTTCAGAGAAATGGGCGAAGCCAACCTTCTGCGTGATTTCTTCATTGCCCAGATCGAAGTCACGGATATTCATGTACACAAAGTCCATGAAACCGGCTTTGCGCAGGAGGCGGCGAAAATCTTCATAATACATAGCGCCACTAATGCATTCTCCGTGCAGGACGGGATCGGCGTAGAGCGCTGCCGGAATGCGCCGGTCTGTGAAGACATCGGAGAAGTAGAGCTCGCCACCCGGTTTGAGTACGCGCCAGATTTCCTTGAATACTTCTTCTTTATACGGAGACAGGTTGATGACGCAGTTAGAAATGACGACGTCTACCGAGTTGTCTGCAAGGCCCAGAGATTTTAGGTCTTCTATGTAGCCTTTCTTGAAGGTCACATTGGAGCTCTTGTAGCCAAAGCGTTTGTACTGCGCTTCTTCGTGCCGCAAGGCAATGTCTAACTGTTCCTGCGTCATGTCGACGCCAATGACGTGGCCTTTTTCGCCAACGAGTTTTGCAGCGACGTATACATCACGGCCTGTGCCGCAGCCCAAATCCAGCACGGTCATGCCGTCAAGCAGGTCGGGAATCGGCGAGCCACAGCCATAATAATGTGTGACGATTTCGTCATCGATCAAGGCCAATGCTTCTTTTACCTGCTTCGGTAAGGCACTGCCGCAACAACAGGCTTTGGTTTTCAGATCCTTCGTCCCGTCCAGGACCTTGCCATAGTATTCCTTTACATTTTCAATAATTTCATTCATCGGTAGTTCCTCCTGTTTCAACACAGTCACATGATTTTTCACCGGTACAGTCTGCCGTGAGGCCCAGGCTGACAAAAAAGCTGCCAAACTGGCCGAGTGTGTCCCTGTTCAACGAATAATAATGCCATTTTCCTTCCTTGCGGTCCCAGATGAGCTGGCAGTCACAAAGAACATGCATATGGTGGGATAAGGTTGGCTGGGTAATTTCAAAGTGTTCCAGCAGATGGCAGGCACACATTTCGCCGTCCTTTAGTTTTTGGAGTATCTCCAGGCGAATAGGACTGCTAAGGGCTTTGCATATGTTGGTAAGTAGTATTGTATCCATAAACATCTCCTCGTATAGATAGCCGTCTATGTAATGAGCATACCATTTACATAGATGGTTGTCAATGTATTGAAGCGAAAAATGGTAAGTAAAGGCGCGACGTGAAGTCCGTTTGGCCTATCCACAGGCCTGACAGCTGAAGAAATACGTGGTGGATAGCAAAACAGGACCTCAACCGTTGCAGTCGAGGTCCTGTGGACGCAGAAGTAAAATAGGGAAATGAGCGTGACATTACAGTGCTAGCCTTATTTTTCCATATTGAGATTGATGAAATCTTTGATTTCGGCGTACGAATCGATGCTGTCCTGCAGGTCAGGAATGCAAAGGGCGAAGTCGTAGGACATGGCCGGGTAGACCGTGAGCGTGACTTTTACGCCGTCGTTTGCTGCTTTTTCCGCTAATTTCGTAGCGTCATCGAGGAAGAGTTCATAGCTGCCGGTCTGGATGAGCATGGGCGGTAAGCCTGTCAGGTCGCCGTGGAGCGGTGACAAACGGACATCGCTGAGCTTCATGCCTGCCGGGGCATAGGTCGGATGGTTGATTTCGTGGAACATGACCTTGTTCGTTTCGCCGAGGACCAGATCCTTTTTCACATTGCCCTGACGGGACGGAGATTTCGTTTCCAGCGTCGTCCAGGGCGAATCTAAGACGTAGAGGCCCGGCTGGGGCAGGTTTTCTTCCTTCAATTTCAAGGCCAGGGCTAAGGCCAGATTACCGCCGGCAGAGTCACCGAAGACGATGATCTGCTTTGCCGGCGTACCTTGATTGAGGATGTACTGGTAGGCTGTCAGTGCGTCGTCGAGGGCAGCAGGATACTTGTTTTGCGGTGCCAGGCGGTAATTGACCATATACGTAGCTTTGGCCTGAGATAAGACGGCTTGACGAACGGCAAGGTTCTTATAGCCATTGTGCAGGGGGACGATATAGCCGCCACCGTGGAGCTGCAGAACCGTACGATCTGCTGAGCCCTGAGGATTTTCCAGCTTTTCCAGCTTCAGGCCCTTTTCGGTAACCGTCGTATACGACCAGCCATCTGGGGCTGTAAATGCAGCGGGCACAGCGTCCTTTGCCGGATGGAACATGGCGTCCATGGTCTTGGCGACATAGGCCTGTTTGGCTGCATTATCCAGTTGTACGCCTTGGGCCGGTAAAGACCAGGCCGGTGCGGCGTAGGCCGGCGCATACGTGCCGGCTACAAGGCCCAGGCCCAAGACAGCTGCTGCGAGTACATGATTCCATTTTGTATTCAAGTTAAAACCTCCTAACTTAACCTTCGTCCTAAGAGAACGAATAGCCGTATAGGTTATAGTATACGCGTTATAGTAGTCTCTAAGTCAAGAGCTGCTGAAAAATCAATGAGCTGCCCTTGCTTTTTCTTATGACAAAAAAGATGGTATAATGAGCGCATCAGTTGTATGAATTGAAGTCATTATATTTTGTAATAAGGAAGTGTTGTAGTGTGGAAGACAAAGAGTTGATTGAAGTCGCAAGGAAATATCGTGAATTTTCGTATAGTCCCTATTCCAAGTTCAAAGTGGGGGCAGCAGTACTAACGAAACAGGGCCATGTGTATGGCGGCTGCAATATCGAAAACTCCAGTTATCCCGTGACGAATTGTGCAGAGCGCACGGCCATTTTCAAAGCCGTTTCGGAAGGGGAGAAGGAGTTTGCTGCCCTTGCCGTGATTGCCGATACGGAGGGCCCGTGTTCTCCTTGCGGTGCGTGCCGCCAGGTCATGGGCGAGTTCCACATCAATAAGATCATCATGGCCAATTTGCACGGAGCTGTGAAGGTTGTCACCTTAGAGGAACTGCTGCCATACGCGTTTTCCTCAAAGGACCTCTAAGCATTTTAAGGATAAGGAGAAAAACATGTTTTTCGCAATCAATCTGCTCGGCATTCTGGTCTTTTTGGCCCTGGGCGTCCTCTTTTCCAAGAAACGCAAGGAGATCCAGTGGCGCTGCGTAGGAGTATTGCTGCTCCTCAATTTCTTTATCGCCTGGTTCTTGACGACCTTTCCCATTGGCCGGGAAATCGTATCCGGTGCGGCCGCAGCCTTTGTCTGGCTCATCAATGTCGCTTATGAAGGGATCGCCTTTGCTTTCCCCGACTGGGTCCGTGTGAAGCAAATGAATTTCTTCACGTCTGCCTTGCTGCCCATCATCATGATTGTACCGCTTTTTGACATCCTGACCTACATCGGCGTCCTGCCCTTTGTCATCAAATGGATCGGCAAGGGGCTGGCGTTCATTACGCGTACGCCGAAATTCGAGACCTTTTTTGCTATTGAAATGATGTTTCTGGGCAATACGGAGGCTCTGGCCGTTTCGACGCTGCAGCTCAAGCAGATGAAAGCCGAGCGTAACCTGACGCTGGCCATGATGTCCATGAGCTGCGTTACGGCAGCCCTCATCGGGGTCTATACCCACATGATGCCAGCGGCGTACATCCTGACGGCCGTACCGCTGAATTGCATCAATGCCCTCATCGTCACGAATATCCTGCATCCCGTCCGGGTCTCTGCTGCAGAAGATATCGTAGCAAAAATCGATAGTGCCGAGCGGCAGCCCTTCTTTTCCTTCCTCGGCAGCTCTATCATCGGTGCCGGCCGCCTGGTGCTCATCATCTGCGCGAACGTCATCGCCTTCGTAGCTCTGTCTGCCTTGATTGACAAGCTGTTGGTGCTCATTCACCCGTCTATTACCTTGGAAAATATCCTCGGCTGCATCCTATTCCCCTGTGCCTGGCTGCTGGGCCTCGATACAGGCGAAGCCTTTCAGCTGGCCCAGTATATGGGAACGAAGCTTATTACCAATGAGTTCGTCGTCATGCTGAGCGTACAAGACAGCATGGCAGGCTTTAGCACCCACATGCAGGGCGTCTTGACTGTATTCATCACATCCTTTGCGAATTTCTCGACCTTGGGCATGATCATCGGCTGCTTCAAAGGCATTGTCAATGATGAAAAAAGCGACCTCATTTCCCGTAACGTAGGCTACATGCTCCTATCGGGCATCCTCGTATCTCTGCTCTCCGCCGGTATAGCCGGTTTGTTCATCTGGTAAGCAGCCAAAAGGACCTCTAACCTAACACAGGCCGGAGGTCCTTTTTTTGCTGCTCTTCATTAGTAATCTTGTATACCAGATGATTTGACAAAGGTGTCTTTACCCCTGCGCACGGGCTGGCTGTGCCCAGACGTGGCAAGATGTGCATCCTGACGGGAGCCTTATTTCATATTCGCGTTCACGAAATCGCGGATTTCAGCAAAGCTGTCTACGCTGTCCTGGAGTTCCGGTATGCAGAGGGCAAAGTCGTGAGACATGGCCGGATAGACCGTGAGGGTGACTTTGACGCCGGCAGCGGCGGCTTTTTTGGCCAGTTCTATATTCTCATCGAGAAACAGTTCGTAGCCTCCGGCTTGGATGAGCATGGGCGGCAGGCCTGTGAGGTCGCCGTGGAGTGGCGAAATACGGGGATCACTGAGCTTCATGCCTTTGGGAACAAAGGAGGGCGCATTGATTTCCCGGAACATAGCCTCGTTGATCTTGCCCAGGACCATGTCCTGATCGACATGATTCTGACGTGATGGGGACTGTGTCTCGGCTGTGGCCCACGGTGAATCCAGGATCAGAAGTCCCGGCTGGGGCACGTGTTCATCGCGCAGCTTCTGCGACATAGCCAGGGCCAGATTGCCACCAGCAGAATCACCGAAGACGATGATATCCTGGGGCCGTATCCCTTCTTTAACGATAAACGTATACGCCGTCAAGGCGTCATCCAATGCGGCAGGGTATTTATATTCCGGTGCCAGCTTGTAATCTACCATATAGGTCTCTCTGGCATTGGCCAGGACAGCCTGCTGTACGGCAATGTGACGGTAGGCATTCGTCAGTGGCGCAATATATCCGCCGCCATGGAGCTGTAACACCGTACGCGCAGGTGAACCTTGGGGATTGACCAGCTTTTCTATTTTAACGTCTTTTTCCGTGAGCTGCGTGTACGACCAGCCATCCGGCGCCGTAAACGCCGCAGGAGCCGTCTTCTGAGCCTTGTGAAAGGCCGTATACATCCGGTCCGTCACATAGGCCTGCTTGGCCGCACGATCCAGCTGTACGCCTTGGGCCGGCAAGGACCAGGCCGGTGCCGCGTAGGCCGGGGCATAACTGCCCGTAACCAAACCGACACCCAAAATAGCTGCCGCTACTATCCGATTTACTCTGTGCTTCATAAAAAACCTCCTTGAGAAATTTTTTCCCGTATATCTTTATTATATGACAAAGACAGTAGGAGAGGTCAAGGAAGTGAGTAAACCAGCTGGCTGGTCTTTGCGACACAGACACCTTGCCTTCACGGGGGATGAGGCGAAACAGGGCGAGCTCACGGCCTGGATCCGCGTACGTACTTATGGTAAATCAATAATCGATACGAAAAAATAATAGGCCGGCTACCACTAAAACATCTTGCAATTACATTATTATTTGTTATACTATATAAAGAATTATTTAGAGTGACAAAAAACTCACTATTTTCTACGCACTGGCTATATGCGGTCTTAGGTTAGTGGCCATACGATAGGTCTTTGCTGGTCCATACGTGGGAAAGGCAGGTTATTGCAAGTGAAGGTATTAGCGATAAATGGCAGTGCACGCAAGGCTGGAAATACGGCAATCTTGTTACACACTGTAGGCGATGTATTGAAGGAAGCAGGCATAGACGTAGAAATTGTGTCCTTTGCCGGACAGATTATTGAACCTTGCCGGGCTTGTTGGGCTTGCAGCGATACAGGCCAGTGTGTTCATCAGGAGGATCTGTTTCCGGAAATCTTTAAAAAAATGGAAAAGGCTGACGGCATTCTTTTGGGTTCGCCTGTGTATGCCGCAAACGTTACGGCTAATATGCAAGCCTTTTTGGAACGGGCTGCACACATAGCTGATACAAACCCGGGCTTCTTAGCCCATAAAGCAGGTGCAGCCGTCGTGGCTGCCCGTCGGGATGGCGCCTTAGGAGCACTGGATACGATGAACCATTTCTTCCTTACCCATGAAATGTACATTGCCGGGTCCCGTTATTGGAACGTCGCCTATGGCCAATTACCGGGTGATGTACGCTACGATCCGGAAGGCATGGCTACCATGAAGAGCCTGGGCCACAGCCTGGTCTACCTCTTGCGCTCTCTAAAAGGAGTACCGGTTTGGCAAAGACCTGCCCGGATTTCGGTACAGGCCTATAGCAATCCTTGAAGAAAAAAGACGAAAGCATCTGTCGCGTGATGGCAGATGCTTTTTTATTAATATTAACGTATATTTTCTTACAATACTAAATCATGATCAGAATTATTTTCCTTCATTTGAACCAGAAAGTGGCAAATAATCCATTGACAAAAAATAGGAATTAACAATAGGATGAAAACAAATAAGAGAAAGTTCTTATATCAACATGACGGGATACGGCAACAGAGGAGACTGTTATTATGAGTTCAATGGAGTCGATCCCGGAATTTATTGGATAGACTGTAAAGGCTTAACCATATAACCAAAATTTGGTGGAGATTATAATGAGATAGAGACAGGAAGATTAGTAGATTCAATACGGAAGCTTATTATAGAAAAAGAATTTAAAGGAAGTGTAGGAGTAGTAACGCCCTTTCGTGAACAGGCAAATCGCATCAATGAAATAATTCATCAGGATCCCACATTTAGCAGTCTTATAGAGGATAATTGTTTCGTCGCTGATACAATTCATAAATTTCAAGGTGATGAACGCGATGTTATATTCTTTTCTCCTGTAATTTCTAAAAATACTAAGAACGGAGCAATTCAATTTCTTCAAGAGTGCAGTAACATTTTTAATGTTGCTGTTACGCGTGCCAGATCTGTTCTTATCGTAGTAGGTGATCAGGAATACTGCAGCAAATGTCATGTTCTTTATTTGGAACATTTTGTTGAGTATGTAAAACAAATTACTCTACAGAAAGAATCGAAAAAAATTTTATTACAAGGCTATTCGCCAAATAGAAAATATCCAATTGTTTCCAATCAAGAACAAGTCTCCCAGTGGGAACGTGACCTTTACACCGCCCTTTATGATGCCGGCATTCCAACAATACCGCAGTACCCTGTAGAAAAATACAGACTAGACCTAGCCATCCTTAAAAATAATCGAAAATTAGACATTGAAGTCGACGGCGAAATGTATCACCGGGACTGGAACGGCGAACTCATGTACCGCGACCAGCTTCGTAACCAGCGCCTCTTTGAACTCGGCTGGGACGTTAAACGCTTTTGGGTCTGCCAAATCCGCGACGACAGAGACGGATGCGTAGAAGAAATCAAGAAATGGCTGGGAAAATAAGGCACTTTTGTATACGTTCGTATACTTGTAAGGCTCCTCATTGACACGTATGATATCTATATCAAATTAGGCGATTGATATAGATATACATGAGAAAGTGGGGAAACGGTATGCAAAAGCGGTATAAATTTATATCTTATTCTATATTGGCGGCCATACTCAGTACGGGTATGGGCGCCCTGCCTGTTTACGGGGCAGGTGATGTGATCGGGCAGACCCAATCCGTTGCCGGGCACAGTCCGGAGTCGGTCTTTGGCGGTCATGCTACGGATACAGGTGCCAGTGCGTTGCGTAATACGCTGATCCTTGAGGCAACTGCGGAAGAACTGAGCATTGCCTACGGCGGTTTTTCCTTATCCGGAGCTGCAGAGCAGAATACTCTGGAAATTTCCTCCGGCAGTTTGGCCGCAACCGATGTCTATGGCGGCTATGTCAGCAAAGGCACGGGAACGGTCAAAGAAAACAACGTGAGCATGAACGGCGGCCTGGTCAAAGGCACCTTGTACGGCGCGTATACGGCTGCCGGCATGGCGCAGGAAAACCAGGTGTCGGTCCGTGACGGCACGGTAAAGGAAAATGTGTACGGCGGCTATAGTTACCGTGGCTCTGCCCAGGGCAATGACGTACGCCTTAGCGGCAACACTGTCGTAGGTGACGAGGAGGATTTTGATAACGGCAACGTATACGGCGGTGTCAGCAACAGCGGGGCGGCTCTGGCGAATACCGTGACCTTAGAGGACAACGTACAGGTGTATAATTCTGTCACCGGCGGGCAGGTAGATGGAGAAGATAGCACCGGTGCCGTTACCGGTAATACCGTCACCATGACCGGCGGAACCGTTGCCGCAGACCTCCAAGGTGGCCTGACCTATGGTACCGGCCTGGTTTCCGATAATACGGCAGACCTTAGGGGTGGTGCCGTTGCAGGCAGTGTCTACGGTGGCTTTGCTATGGCTGGCCCGGCAACGGGCAACGTCGTGAAGCTGCAAGGATCGGCAACGGTCGGCATCAATGTCTTTGGGGCCTTTATCACTGACGGCGACGGCGACGGCGTGGCCCAGGCCAACCAGGTACACCTCAGTGGCGGCGTGGTGCAGTACAATGCCTACGGCGCCTATAGCATGCAGGGAGATGTCATAGGCAATATCCTGACACTGAGTGGCCAGGCCGTGCTCGGGAGCGGTAACGATACTGGCGGGTTTACGGATCCCGATGCCGGAGGCTATGCCGGCTATACCATGGGCGGTGCCGCTACGAATAACGTGCTGAGAATCCGGGAGAACGCACAGCTTTTGGGCCAGGCCGCAGGCGGCTTTGCCGGGAGCACTTCGGCAGGAGACGTTACGGGAAACCAGGTGATCCTGACCGGCGCTACCGTAGGCAAAGCCGGCGCTGGCAATGTTCTGGCAGGCGGCTGGTCCCAAGGCTCAGGCCAGGTCACTGGCAATCAGGTAGTGCTGCAGGGCGGCACCGCGCAGGCAGATTTGTACGGCGGCCGGGCAGCCAGTGGCACTGCCTCTGGCAATAGCGTTCGCATAAGTGGCGGCACGGTCTACGGCGATATCTATGGCGGCTATGCACAAGCCGGCGATGCTACGGATAACGTCGTCACCATTACAGGTGGCACCTTGGGCAGCACCAGCGGCCTCTACGGCGGCACAGCAGGAGAAGGAAAGAAAAGTACCGGCAATACACTTAATTTCTATCTGAAAGACGTCCGTATCGGCGAGCTGGCCGATTTCCAGAACCTCAATTTCTACGTCCCCACAGGTACAACAGCCGGCGAAACCATGCTGACTATAGCCGGCGATGAAGCGACAAATCTGAATGGCACAACCATCCAGGCAGCCGTAGAAGACGCGACACAGCTTCATCCTGGTGAAATCATGACCCTCATCACCAATGAAAATGGCGTCACGACGACGGATGCCACCCTGTCTATGATGGCCGGTAAGAGCACCGTTACCGACGCCGGCTTCGTTACCCGCGCTGTAGGCATCAAGGCCACAGACGATCAGAAATCCGTCGTTCTCTACATTCCTGAAAACGGGCAGGCAAGCCTTTCGCCGGACACGAAGCTCTTGGCTGAAGCCCGGGCCGCCAGTCTGGAAACGTTGTGGCAGGCGTCCAATATGGTTACGACGACGGGCTATGCCGATGCCGTCGCTGCGGCGGAGCAGGCCACTGGCGGTTTCACACCGTACGTCTCCCTGGGCGGCTTCAACCTGCGTCACGAATCAGGCTCCTACATCGACACGAACGGTCTCAATGCCAACGTAGGCTTTGTCCGCCGTTACACGCAGGCTTCCCATGTAGATACACTCATGCCGTTCTTAGAATACGGCAGAAATAACTACACGAGCCACCTCGATACCGGCGCCCGGGCTGACGGCGACCAGCACTACACAGGCATCGGCATCCTCTGGCGCCGTGACCGGGCCGATGGCCTGCACTACGAAGCCATGCTCCGCGCCGGCAAACTCCACGGCGACTTCAAAGGCCGCATCAAAGGCTACGCAGCCACATACGACAGCAGCTCGCCCTACGTAGCCGCAGAACTGGGCCTGGGCAAGCTCATCATACAGGACTCCCATTCCTTTGACTACTACGGGAAACTCTTCTGGACCCACCTGGGCAGTGACAGCACACAAGTGCACTCCATCCTAGGACGCGGTCCGTACAACTTTGACGCCATCGACTCGTACCGCACCAGACTGGGCGTACGCTGGACGAAACAGCAAAGCGGCCACAATTCCTACTACGCCGGCCTAGGCTGGGATCATGAATTTGACGGCGACGCCCAAGCCAACTACCGCTATTTCAACACACCGAGCCCGAGCACGAAAGGCTCCAGCGGCTTCCTAGAAATCGGCTGGCAAAGCAAAATCACCAAAGACAACCCCTGGGCCGCTGATGTAAATATCACCGGCTGGGCAGGGAAACAAAAAGGCGTCACCTATGGCGTATCGCTGACCAGAGCCTTTTGATGGAAAAAATAGAAGAGTAAAATAATAACGAAGCCCCCGGCTCCGGGATATGTGTTGAATATCCTGGGGCTGGGGGCTTTTTGGCGTTAGCGTATATAAAAATGAGTAATCACAGCAAAAATTATTACAAGTCATCCATGCTTGAAGGTAAACCTATTTATCGATATAATGATATATAAGGTGTGCCATGATGAAGGTACGGCATACAATGAAACGGCGTGTAACGGATTTTATGCAGAAACAGAGGAGAAATCAACCCATTAATGGATAAACTCATAGACATTGAAAGTGCGCTCGTGCGCTCGCACTTAGAAGCACTTTTGATTGATAAATCAACAAAGAAAAATATTATCTGGGCCACGGATAGTTACGCTGAACTCGGAGATGGTTTTTCCGATAAAAGCCACTTGACGATGGGACTGTTGTTACAGCATCCGGAAGTCATCAAGCCTCGTATTTTGAAATCCCAGGAAGCGCAGCAAGCACGAACCCGGAAGAAGGCAGAAGTGTTTACGCCGGCATGGCTTTGCAACCAAATGAACAATTACTGCGATGAAGAATGGTTTGGCCGGAGACATGTCTTTAATGTGGAAAACGAGGACCACACCTGGACGGTAGTGGAAGAACCCATAGAGTTTCCTAAAAAGAAAACATGGCAGAAATACGTCGATTCCAGACGATTGGAAATCACGTGTGGTGAAGCACCGTATCTCGTATCCCGCTACGATGTCTCGACAGGCGAATTGATCGTGCCGCCAAAGCGTCGAATCGGCCAATTGGATCGGAAGCTACGCATCGTAAATGAAAATGCTGCTGATTATGACGAATGGGTAAAATGGACTATTCGTGCCTTTGAGTCCGTCTATGGGTATGAATACCAAGGGGATAACCTTCTTATCGCCAGAATCAATTTGTTGCTTACCTTTCTTGACTATTACCTCGAACGCTGGAACAAAAAGCCGGATAATAGGCTGTTAAATATGGTTATCAACAGAATTACCTGGAACATCTGGCAAATGGACGGACTGAAAGAAACAGTGCCTTTAGGAAAACCGTATGAACCGTTTCAGGAGGTTTCCTTGTTTGATGCACCATCAGAAACGGATAACGAAGAAGATGAATTAGAAGCTGTTTTGTGTAAAATACACAATTGGAGAGGAAAGGAAACTACGCTATTTAAAAAGTTGAAGGAGAGATAATGATGAGGAAAAAGTTTTTTGATTTTGTAATTGGTAATCCACCATACCAAGAAGATACGAATGGCGCTGGGAGACAGGCTAAGCCAGTATATAATATTTTTATGGATGAGGTAAAAAAATTAGATCCGAAAAGTATTTCACTTATTACTCCTTCAAGATGGTTCTCTGGTGGTATGGGCTTAGATCGATTCAGAAATGAAATGTTAAATTGTCATCACCTAAAATCTATTGTTGATTTTACTAACGCAAAAGATATTTTTCCTAATACAAGCGTCAGTGGTGGGGTTAATTATTTCGTTTGGCAAAAGGAATATTATGGCGACTGTGAGTTCACTAATATTACTAACGGAAAGAAAACTGTTAAGACTCGCGATTTAAGTGAATTTCCTATACTAGTAAGATACAATCAAGCTGTAGATATTATACGAAAAGTAAAAAGTAAATCTGAGGATAGCTTAGATACTATTACAAGTGGCTTAATGCCGTTTGGCCTATCAACAAGTTATAGAGGCCGTGAAAAAAAGACGGTAAAAGACTCATTGACATTATATGCTAGTAATTGTATCACCTATATTTCCCCAAAAGAAATAACAAATGGAAAAGAATATGTTGGTAAGTATAAAGTGTTAATAAGTAAGACCGGTGCCGAACATGCTGGAGAACCCAGTAGAGACGGTTGCTTTAGAGTTATTCCAAGTTCAATGAAAGTTATTGGCCCGGGAGAAGTTTGTACTCACTCGTATTTTCTAATTGGACAATTTGAAGATAAACGATTAGCAGAAAATGTATATAAGTATATGAGCACGAAGTTTGTAAGACTCCTTATGCTGATGGCTATGAGTGGATTTACCCTATCAAAAATCGTCATGGCATTCGTTCCCTTGCAGAATTTCACACCCGATTCTGATATTGACTGGTCTCAATCCATCCACGATATCGATTTACAGTTATACAAAAAATATGGTTTGGACGAAAATGAAATCAAGTTTATTGAAACCAATGTGAAGGAGATGGCGTAATGGCAGGTATTAATATTACAACGACTACTCCTGTTTGGCCGCAGTGCTACGCCTATACTACGCCAGGGATTCCTGCGCATGATGGCTGGACGAAAATTGGTTTCACAGAACGGGATGTAGAAACGAGAATAAAAGAACAGACTCATACTGTCGGTGTTGAGGCAAAAATCTGGTGGTGCCTACTCGCCCAATATAGGTCCCAACCGTATGGCACGTTCACAGATAGAGAATTTCATGCGTATTTGAAGAAATTAGATATTCCCCGCCAAAAAGGAACGGAATGGTTCCAAATCGATCCCAAAACTTCAGAAAAATACTTTGAAGCCTTTACTAAAAATCATGGCATTATTTCTGAACAAGATGCGGATGCCGTCATCCCTTACAAACTGCGTGATGAACAGAATCAGGCCGTAGAAGCGGCAAAGGCTTATTTTGAATCTCATGCTAATGGGGAATTTCTCTGGAATGCTAAGCCGCGCTTTGGTAAGACACTCTCAGCCTATGACCTTTGCAAACGCATGAATGCCATGAATATCCTGATTCTCACCAATCGTCCGGCTATTGCTAATTCGTGGTACCAGGATTATGAAACATTCTTTGGCCCACAGTCGGGCTATCTCTTTGTCAGCAACGTCGATGGCATCAAAGACAGAAAATATGTGTTAAGCCGAGAAGAGTATTTGGATAAATCTCCTACGAATGACCAAGAGAAAATAAAAGGGTGCATCGAATTTGTGAGTTTGCAAGATTTGAAGGGGTCCCTCTATTTTGGTGGCCAGCATGACAAACTCAGAGAATTGAGTAAAGAAAAAGGCACTATATGGGATATCATGATTATCGATGAAGCCCACGAAGGCGTCGATACGTATAAAACGGAGACTGCGTTCAATGAAATTCGACGGAAGTGTACACTCCATCTTTCCGGTACGCCCTTTAAAGCCTTAGCCAATGAAAAATTTCCGGAAGAAGCTATTTATAACTGGACCTATGCCGATGAACAGAAGAAGAAGCGCGATTGGGACGATAGCAATGAAATCGAAAATCCCTATGAAAATCTCCCGCGCCTAAATCTCTATACGTACCAAATGTCAGACATTATCCGTGACAAGGTACGGCAAGGTATCGAACTCGCAGATAATGATGTGGAAGAGTACGCGTTTGATTTAAACGAATTTTTCCAAACTAATAGTACTGAAAAATTTATTCACGATGCCGATGTGGATAAATTTTTAGATGCAATGACTACACAGGAGAAGTTCCCCTTCTCGACACTGGAACTCAGGAACGAACTAAAGCACACCTTTTGGCTTTTAAATCGTGTAGCTAGTGCTAAGGCATTGGCAAAGAAATTAAAACTCCATCCGGTATTCAAGGACTATACGATCATTCTGGCTGCTGGTGATGGGCGCTTGGATGATGACGATGAAAACGAAAAGGCCTACGACCGTGTGAGAAGAGCTATTGCTGAAGCAGGACCTGATGGAAAAACTATTACCTTATCCGTAGGCCAGCTCACTACGGGGGTCACCATTCCCGAATGGACGGCAGTCCTAATGTTGTCCAATATGGCCAGCCCGGCTCTTTATATGCAGGCGGCATTCCGTGCACAGAACCCTTGCCTGTTTACAGATGGTCATGGGAATTCCTACCGGAAACAAAATGCCTATGTCTTTGACTTTGACCCTGCCCGGACACTGACCATCTTTGGTCAGTTTGCTAGTGATTTGATTCCCGAAACGTCAGAAGATAAGAATAATCCTGAAAAACGTAAGCAGCATGTCCGTGAACTCCTGAATTTCTTCCCCGTCTATGGCGAAGACGAAGCAGGGTCCATGATTGAATTGGATGCGGAAAAAGTCCTCACCATCCCGCGGCACATTCATGCCAAAGAAGTCGTCGAACGGGGCTTTATGTCCAATTTCCTCTTTACTAACATTTCCGGCATCTTTGCGGCGCCAAAAGAAGTCATTGACATCATCAATAACATGCAGGCCCTGGAAGAGCCAAAGAAGTTGAACAATGTGGATGTCGATAAGAAAACAGCAGACGATTTGAATATTAACAAAAATGGAGAAGTCGATATTCCCAAGGATCAGGTCATAGGCACTGCGAGTGACCTCTTTGGTGATAAAGTGTATAAGATCATAGATGATAAGCTGAAGGATGCTGTTTCTAACGTCAAAGCAGACCATGCGAATAATCCAGATCCTGAGAAAGATGAATTGAAGCATTTGCAGGATACATTCGCAAAGCCCATTGCAGATCAATTAATGGGAACAGCAAAAGAAAAGTATGGTAGGGACATGAAAAAGTCTACGCAAAAGCACTTGGAACGCAAAATCAAGGAAACTACGAATGCCGTTGTCAGAGAGGAATATGGCCATTATAAGATTCAAGATAATCAGCTGAAAAGAGAACAGGATAGTAAGATAGAGGAAGCTCAGGCATCTGGTGCGTCCATGCAAACCATTTCCAGCCTTCAAGAGGAATACTCACAGAAACGCGAGCAAAATCATCAGAATATGGTGGACACGATTGCCCGTAAGATTCAAGAAAATCGTGTCGTAAATAAAGCGGCGGAAACCATTGTTGAAACAGTGGCAACGGAACAAAAGAATGCCGTAAAAGAATCGATAGAAGGCGGCGTTCGTGACCATTTACGTGGTTTCTCCCGTACTATCCCGGCCTTTCTCATGGCCTACGGCGATGAAAATACGACCCTGGAAAACTTTGATTCCTTAGTACCGGCCGACGTATTCTGGGAAGTCACCGTCAATCCGCAAAATGGGCAGGGTGTCACGCTGGACGATTTCCGCTTCCTGCGTGATGGCGGCGATTACACGGATGAAGAAACAGGGGAAACGAAGCATTTCAATGGACAGCTTTTTGATAAAGTCGTCTTTAATGATGCCGTCGCAGAATTTATGAAACGGCGGGCTGACCTGGCTGATTACTTCGATGAAAACAGTAAGGGAGACATCTTTGACTACATCCCGCCGCAACGAACCAACCAGATTTTTACACTCCGGCGTGTTGTTGTAGATATGGTTGACCGTCTGGAAAAAGAAAATCCAGGCTGCTTTGATGACCCGAACCATACCTTTGCCGATTTGTACATGAAATCAGGCATGTACATTACGGAAATCGTCACCAGACTGTATCGAAGCAAACGAATGAAAGACCTATACCCGGACAGCGCGGAACGATTGAACCACATCTTTGCCAAGCAGGTATATGGCTGCGCGCCGACGGAAATCATCTATCAGATTTGCCTCAAGTATATCCTCGGCTTTAGCGATGAAATCCACATCGATAAACACAACATCAAACTGTGCGACACCTTGCAATATGCCAAGGAAGATACGCTGGGTGAAAAGCTGGAAGAGCTGTTTGATTTGAAGTAAAGGTGCAAGGAGAAAAGCCCTATCAATACTACTGGGAGGAAGAAGTCATGGCGACACATAGGAAGAATATACAGTTGTTATTGATGGATGGTGAGGCTAATGGGAGAATTAAATGCACACTTGCAAATTGGACGGGTGTAGCATATAAAATCCCGCGGACTAAACTGGATACATGTAAAGACCGTGATGAGTTGCAGCAAACGGGTGTGTATTTCCTATTTGGGAATTCCGATGAAACAGGTAAAAGTGTTGTTTATGTCGGACAGGCCGGAGTCCGCAAAAACGGAGAAGGTATTTTGAATCGTTTACAGGAGCATCGACGGAACCCGAAAAAAGATTACTGGACGGAGGCCATTGCTTTCACCACCTCCAACAACTCTCTGGGACCAACGGAAATCAGCTACCTTGAAAACCGCTTCTATAATCTCGCCGTCGCTGCCAATCGCTACGAAGTAAAAAACGACAACGACCCGACACAGGGTAACCTCACAGAAGAAAAAGAATGCGAACTAGAGGAGTTCATCGAGTACGCCAAAATCGTCATGACCATCTTGGGCCATAAACTGTTTGAACCCTTACCGACTACCAGCTCTCAAGTAGAAGCGACGGCGCCCTCTGAGGAAGACCCAAAGCTATACCTGAAGAGAAATGTGCAAAACGTCGGGATGGTCGGGGCTGTTGGAGCACAGACGGCCGATGGCTTCGTTGTGATGCAGGGAAGCCATATATCACCGATTGATGATGATACCATTCCAGCGATTATCAAAGAACACAGAAAAGAAGCACCTCTGGATGAAAGGGGAAACCTGACGGAAAACCTGTTATTCACCAGCCCCTCTTATGCCGCCATGTTTGTCGTCGGCAAGAGCGCAAATGGATTGACCTCATGGAAAAATAAAGACGGCATCACGCTGAGGGATTTAGAATCAGAGGGAACTGAAGATTAGCCTTTTTAGGCCATTCAGCGACTGGGTGAATGGGCTGTATGTAATAAAAAAATAAAATTCAAAAAGGAGAAATGACTATGCGAAAAATTCTATTCTCAATCCTCCTGGCCTGTGTTCTGGCTCTGAGCATTACACCAGGCACTACACAGGTTTCCCAAGCCGCAACGACCCAGGCGCCTATACTGGTACAGATTTCTGACCTTCAATTTCCTGAATTCTATCATTCTATGCTGGTTATGAACCAGGCCAAAGATTTGCGCCTGAATATCGAAAAAATTGTAGATTATTCCATACCGGGTCAATATTATGATTCTTATCTTGTCAGTGCTACGCGCTCTACAAATCCAAAAGATCATGCAGCTGTCATTACGATCTTCACTAACAAAGCTGGGTATGTCTCTAAACTGACTATTACTGCAGTAATGGATAACCCTGAAGCTAAACTCGACGCGTACCGGGCAGAACGTCTGATTTTACGAACCTTAGGCGTAGGTGTAACTCAAAGCAAGGCTTTCCAGCAGGACATTTTGGCCAGAGATATCCCTTTTCAAACGGCCTACTGGCTGGATAACTCGAAGCGGAATCTCATCGTTTCCCATGCCCCGTCGCCAAGCCTGGATTCTTTGCTATATATTCGAATGACTGCCGTAGATAAAAAGCTTTCACCAGAAAGGAGGTAGATGATAATGAAACGATGGATATCAGCAGGTTTCTTATGCCTATTTCTCCTGATGCCCTTTCTGTGTATGGCCGCTGCAGTGCCTCTCAACGATACCATTAAAGAACAACAATTTATAAAAAGCTTTAATAATTGTGCCAAGCGGGAAAACCTTTCATATCGTCTCGTGCGGGAGCCAAAATACAACCGCACGGAAACGGAAGAAGGCTTCCTTTCTTCTTTTGTTATAGAAGGAGTGCACCCACATCAAAACCTTATTTTAGTATGGAGTGGCAGTGAAAGCCATATCTACGCTATCCACATATTCATCGACAGCCCCGAACGGCTGAAAGACATGATAGGAGAAACGATGATTATTGAACATGCCTTAGGCATGCCCGGTGGTGAAGCCCAATCAGATGGCATGTTTGCTATCGTAGACGCTATAAAAAAAGGAAAAGGCTCCTATTGGTCAGAAGCCACACAGCGCCGTTATATCATCGAGTATTTTCCCCCGGAAGGCGAAGAAGAGACTTTATTGGAAATAAGGGCAGACGTATAAAAAATTAGAGAAGAAGCAGATGCTTTATTTTTTATTTATACTTTTCATAATAACATTTAGTATTGCATCAACACCATTTTTCATTTCACTATTTGTCATATTTTTTATAAGTTCATCTTTTTTATTTCTTAATTGTGATAGCTTTTCTGGCAAATTGTGTTTTTCCTTCATTTCATCTTCATCTAAAATTAATGAATATCCTTCTTTTAAGAAAGAATTAGCATTTAAAATTTGATCCCCTCTACTGCTCTTTTTTGATAAAGGTATTAATAAAGTTGGTTTTCTTAGTGCTAATAATTCAAATATTACATTTGCACCGGCTCTTGATATTACAAAATCAGCATATTGAAGTAAATGTGGTAAATCTTCTTTTACATATTCAAATTGTTTATAACCATTTAATCCCTCTAATGATTTTTCTAAATTTCCCTTTCCACAAATGTGAATAACATTAAAATCTTTTAATATTTCATTAATATGATATCTAACTTCATCATTTATACTTTTAGCCCCTAAGCTTCCCCCTATAACTAAAATAACTTCTTTTTCATTATTAAAATTACAGATATCTTTTCCTCTAATTCTACTTCCCTTTAATATTTCTTCTCTTATTGGTGTACCTGTTAATTCACCTTTTCCATCTTTAATGTAATTTAAGCTTTCTCTAAATGTAACACATAATTTATCACAAAATGGAGATGATAACTTATTAGCAAGTCCAGGTGTTAAATCAGATTCATGTGATACTACAGGTATCTTTCTCATTGATGCAGCTATAACAACAGGAACTGCCACAAATCCACCTTTTGAAAAAATAACATCTGGTTTTTCTTTTGCTAATATTTTATTTGCTTGAGCTATACCTTTTATAACCTTAAATGGATCTGTAAAGTTCTTCATATCAAAGTATCTTCTTAATTTTCCTGATGAAATTGCAAAGTATGGTATTCCTGCATCTACGATTATTTCCTTTTCAATTCCTTCATAACTTCCAATATACTTTATATCAAATCCCTTTTCTTTTAGCTTTGGTACCAATGCTAAATTTGGAGTTACATGCCCTGCAGTTCCCCCACCAGTCATGATAATTTTGTAATTACTCATTAAAAACACCTCATTAATTATTTATGTATTTTATAACTTTAAACTTAACTGCTAAAAACATTTAACTTATATAAATCAATCACCAAAATAATACAAAAAATAAATTATATTTCCTTAATTAAAATTGTAACCAAATTATATATCTTAAATTCGCACTAACTAATTAAAATTTTAAATCTTTTACTTATCAATATATATTCTACCACTAACCCAGCATTTTTCCACCATTTCCTCTAATTAAATATAATACAAACCTTCTAATTGGATAAGCTATTAACATAAAGATATAAGGAGGTGAATTTAATTGGCACAATTAGTTCCAGATTCTAAAGAAAAATTAGCAAAATTCAAAAATCAAGTTTCTAGTGAAATGGGAGTTCCTTTTTCTGATTACAATGGAAACTTAACTTCAAAACAATGTGGAAGCGTTGGTGGAGAAATGGTTAAACGTATGGTTGAGCAATATGAAAAAGGAATGAAATAATATAAAAATAATAATAGGATACTTAATCATGAGCATCCTATTATTATTTAATTCTAACTCTATCCGAATCCTCATTTTCTCTCACCCTCCATAGTTAAATTATAAGATTATAATAATTCCCTGTAAATGAACCTTAAGTAAGTGGTTATTTTTTTACATCAAGAGGTTAAAATATATAACAATAAGGGAGACATTTCTGCCTCCCTTATTAAAATAAATTATTTTGCAATTCTATAATTACTTATAACAAGCTGTACTTTTTTATTTCCATTAAATTCATTAACTTCTGGGATACAAATTAAATCTAAATAAAGATTATTTTGTAATCCATTAAACACCTTATTATACTCACTTTCTCCAAGCTCATCTTTTATAGCATTTTCAAATCCTTCAATATCTCCAAAATATATTCCTTCAATATATAGTCTTCCATCACTTAATTTAAGCTTAAGTACATTTTTATTTTTCCCTAATACTTTAGCTTCAACTACCTTAAGCTTTTTCATCCCAAAAGAAGGCTTTGAATTTCCTTTTCCATATGGTTCTAATAATGATATTTCTTCTATTAATTCATAATTTATGTTATTAAGAGTTAATCCCATATCAATTGAAACCTTAGGAATAATATCTTCATTTGTTAATGTTGTAACTTCATTTAATTTTTTTCTAAATGTATTTATATTTTCAATAGGTATAGACATACCTGCTGCCATTGGGTGTCCACCAAAATTACCTAATAATTCTTTACACTTAAGCAACTCTTCAAACATATTATATTCTTCAATTGATCTTCCTGAACCCTTTGCCACTTCATGTGCCTTAGTTAAAATAATCGTTGGCAAATTATATCTTTCCCTAATTCTTCCTGCAATTATCCCTGCAATACTTTCATGAACATCCTCTAAATAAATAACAATAACCTTATCTTTTGTCATATCATTTTCTTCAATAATTCTAATTGCTTCTTCTAATCCTGCTTGAGTAAGCTCTTGTCTTTCTTTATTCAAATCATTTAACTTCTTAGCTAATTCACTTGCTAACCCTTCATCCTTTGTTAATAATAATTTTAATGCCCATTCAGCTTGCTCTAATCTTCCAGATGCATTTACACATGGCCCAATAATAAATCCAAGAGAATATACTGTTATTGCATTTCCTTCTAATCCAGTTTCTTTAAATAATGCCTTTAATCCAATATTGCTAGTATTATTAATTCTCTTAAGACCTTCTTTAACTATTACTCTATTTTCAGAAACTAAATCTACAACATCACAAACTGTTGCAATTGCAACATATTGAAGTAAATCATATAGTTCTTCCTTTGATATATTAAATTCCCTATAAAGACATTGTATAAATTTATATGCTACACCAGCCCCACAAATTTTATCAAATTCATATTTACAATTTTCTTGTTTAGGATTTATTACATAATCTGCTTCAGGTACAACATAAACTCTTTTATCATCTTCATCAACAAAGGGAACATCATGATGGTCTGTGATTATTACTTTTATTCCTAATTCTTTTGCTAATTTCACTTGTTCAATAGCAGCTATTCCATTATCACAAGTAATTATAATATCAATGTTATCTTCACTTGCTTTTCTAATTATACTTTCATTAATTCCATACCCTTCTTTTATTCTATCTGGAATATGGAAACTTACATTTCCCCCACAATTACTTATTGCTCTATAAAGAACATATGTACTTATAACACCATCTACATCATAGTCTCCAACTATAAGTATTTTTTTCCCACTTTTTATACTATTTTTCATTAATTCAACTGCACCAGTCATTCCAAGCATATTTCCTGGTTCATAAAGATCATTAATAGATGAATTTAAAAAGCTTTTTGCATTATCCAAATTATAAATTCCCCTATTAACAAGTAGCTTTGCCACTATATTGCTTATACCCATTGCTTGAGCAAACTTATCAGTATCAAATCTTACATTTCTAACCATCCACTTTTCCAAAAAAACACCCCCTTTTAGTAGTGACAAGTGACAAGTTTCAAGTGGCAAGTTAATGTTGAAATTC
>ERZ836829.915-NODE-915-length-23819-cov-3.647997_pt1 | contig 23819 bp, 18 predicted proteins | sample MGYA00519574_ERZ836829 | MGnify/ENA primary metagenome ERZ836829 (study PRJEB31850, sample SAMEA3708808) | human gut metagenome | biome: human gut; feature: human-associated habitat; material: faeces | place: China | collected 2014 ... | reverse complement strand
ATTGGAGTCGTCCTCACCGAAGGCGGGAGCAATGTGAACGATACCGGTACCATCGCTCATAGTTACATAATTGTCTGCTGTAACAAAATGAGCTTTCTTTTTCTGTTTTGCTGCCGCTTCTCCTGTGCATGCGAAGAGTGGCTCATATTCTTTGTATTCCAGATCTTTTCCGACATATTTCTCAAGAACTTCGTATGCCGGTGTCTCTTCGGAACCAAGTTTGCCGAGAACTTTGTCAAGCAGAGCTTCTGCCATATAATAAGTATAGCCGTCTGCTGCTTTTACTTTGCAGTAAATCTCTGTTGGATTTACGCAGAGTGCAACGTTGGATGGCAGTGTCCACGGTGTTGTGGTCCATGCCAGGAAGTATGCATCTTCTCCAACAACTTTGAAACGAACGATTGCGGAACGTTCTTTAACTGTTTTATATCCCTGGGAAACTTCCTGTGCAGAAAGCGGAGTACCACAACGCGGGCAGTAAGGAACGATCTTGAATCCTTTGTAAAGAAGTTTTTTATTCCAGATTTCTTTCAGAGCCCACCATTCTGACTCGATATAGTCATCATGGTAAGTAACATATGGATTCCCCATATCTGCCCAGAAACCAACTGTTGAAGAAAAGTCTTCCCACATTCCTTTGTATTTCCAGACACTCTCTTTACACTGCTGGATGAATGGCTCCATACCATATTCCTCGATCTGTTCTTTTCCGTCCAGACCAAGTTTCTTCTCTACTTCCAGCTCTACCGGAAGTCCGTGGGTATCCCATCCTGCTTTACGAGGTACCATGTAGCCTTTCATAGTACGGTATCTCGGGATCATATCTTTGATAACACGGGTCAGTACATGACCGATATGCGGTTTGCCGTTTGCTGTCGGCGGTCCATCATAGAACATATAAGTAGGATCGTCTTTACGGTCCTCCATACTTTTTTCGAAGATATGGTTTTCTTTCCAGAATTTTTCTACCTGTTTTTCACGATCTACGAAATTCAGGTTCGTATCTACTTTCTGATACACAACAGATTCCTCCTTTAAATTCTTCAGAAAAATTTTCATCAATAGTCAAATGAAATAAAAAAAACTTCCGTCCTGTAAAAGGACGAAAGCAATTTCCACATTCGCACCACCTGTTACATTGTACGGGCTGGTAGTATAATCATATATGCCGATACATGTTCCCTTTAACGGCGGAAACACCGTCTCTCCTTACTTATTCAAAATTTCAGGAAAGAAACTCCGGAGTGATCTTCCATCGAAATTACTCTCACCAGGCTTCCACCTTCTCCCGGCTCTCTGCGGATTTTATTCCGATCTACTGTCTCCATCAAAGTTTTTACTTATATCTATTTGTGCTGTTTTATTATAAGGTTATATTTTTCCATATGTCAAGGTCTTTTTATGAGAATCACGGGGTTTTATAAGGATTTTGCATGGATTTAACCCTTGTATGCAGAAAATGATTACAGTATAATTGTAAAGAATGATATACTGTAAGAAAGTATGTGCAGAAAGGTAATTACATGAATATAAAAAAGAAACAATTTTTCCGGCGGATACTGACCAGTGTTCTCTGCTCTGCGGTTATCATCACACAGGCAGTCCCGGTCTTCGCCACAGACGAATACGGTGCTCCTCTGGTGACGGCAACTCCTACACCAGATCCGCACACTCCATATTATAAACAGCCTGCAGACACCGACTCCATCAAGGACTGGGTCAAAGGGCCACAGATTGAAGGTGAATCTGCAATTCTGGTAGATATGTTTACCGGAGCAGTCCTCTACTCCAAAAACGCGGACAAGACTCAGTACCCTGCCAGTATCACCAAGATCATGACTGCTCTCCTCGGCTGTGAAAAACTGAATCCCTCACAGAAATTTGCTATGACTGCATCTGCTGCCCGAAGCATTACCGAAACCAACAGTTCCAGTATCTATGCAGACACAGATGAGGAATTCACCATCGAGCAGGCTCTGATGGCTGTTATGCTCCAGTCTGCTAATGAAATGACTCTCGCGGTCGCTGAACTGACTTCCGGTTCCACCAAAAAATTCGTAGAACAAATGAATCTCAAGGCGCGTCAGCTTGGATGCACTAATACACATTTTAATAACCCGAACGGTCTTCCGGATGAAATCCATTATACAACGGCTTCCGATATGGCTAAGATTGCCCGCGCGGCCTGGTTTAATCCAACCTTCCGCAAATTTGCATCCACGCAGTATTATGAAATTCCTCCTACAAACAAGTTTGCAGAGACACGTTATCTTCTGAACCATCATAAGATGATGAAGAATCAGGCATATGCATATAACGGAGTCTTAGGCGGAAAGACCGGTTACACCGAAGCTGCCGGAAATACGCTTGTTACCTATGCAAAGAATGACAATACTTATCTGGTTTCGGTCGTCCTGCAGTCTGTGAACGGTGCTTACTCTGATACAAAAGCTCTTCTGGATTATGGTTTTAATAATTTTTCCAGAACTGCGGTAAAAGATCTTCCATCAAAAATAACAAGACATCTTCTTCCGGCTGAAAAATACATTTTAAAAGATTATAAAGACGATACGCTCTTTGAAACAAGACGTACCGCCAGCGTATCTCTCCCATCCGGTGTTGATACCAATGCTCTGGAAAAAACTTACTCTATAACAAAAAATCCGGCAGGTCTCCCACTTCTGACCGTTACGTATACGTATAACGATCATGTAGTCGGCTCTGCCAGATATTATCAGACACGGCTTCTTTCAGACCAGCTTCTCTGACTGACGTTTCGCCTGTCTCTTCTTGCGGAGGGAATCCCTTTTTTCACGGATTTCTTCCGCATCTTTTTCTTCTATCCTCTTTAACTTCTTGATTGCATAATATGCATCCTCGTCCGTATGGCGGATTCGCACCTTTCCTTTGATATATCCATGCTTCTGACAAAGTGATACACTCTCATATGCACGAGAATTATTCATAAACCAGCGGATCTTACGCTTGGCCGGCATATGACATACCGGACAGCGGGTACTTGCAACCTCCCGGTCTTTCATTACCTTTTCTTTGTCTGCAAACTCACGTGACACATACTGATCATACGTGGGATATGAAATAAAAATCTCTTCTTTTTTATTCTTTGGATTCTGATAAACATCAATAGATGAATTCACACAGACTGCTGCAGGTTCCAGTGTTTTAAAAATATCCCCGGTATACCGGGCATCCGTCAGTGCCCGATGAAAATCCTGCGCCTTCGGGATTCCCATCTGGTCAATGGCAAATTCCAGGCTCCTTCGTCCGCCGGCCTCTTCATGACAGATTCCGTATATTTTCTGCACATCATAATATGTGACCGGTCCTGGAAGCAGCGAAAGCATTCCATAATACTTCATATTTCGCTGTAGTTCCATAACATCCTGATTTCCCCAGGTACAGAAAACATATTCCTCTCCGCACCACTTCAGAAACTCTCTGACCGCCTGCTGAAAAGGCTCGCCATCTGCAAGATCCTTATAATCCACATGGATCACTTCATGTATGCTGTCATGAATCCAGTTATATACCTGTGGCTTCACAAGTCTCTGAAAAACATCCACAACTTCCCTCTGCTCATTCATTTTCACAGCACCGATCTCAATGATCTCAAAAGGCAGACGACTGTTGGAATATTTTTTTCCACCGGGACTCTGATTCCACTCCAGGTCAAAAACAATATAATTCATACAGTATTTCCTTCTTTTTATTTAAACAGTTACTTTGGATTTACTCTGTTGTCTAGTATAACAGACAGACTCTTTTCTTTCAACACAAGCAGAAAAAGACCGGTACAATTCTCTGCACCGGTCTTTCCTGCTTATAATATTATATTTTTACGGAAACAAATTTTCCCGCAAGAAACCTCTTTTAATGACAGTTAATTAAGGAATCCAAAGAACTGTTCGTAAGCAGTTCCATCCGCCTGCTGATTCTCAAAATCCTGCAGAAGGCTGTCCGTACTCTGGTCTTCCTGATCCTGTGAATCGTCCTGAGAATCCTCAGCCTGCGCATCATCTTTAGATGATGTATCCTTTGAATCGCTGGAATCTGCATCCGGATTCTCACCGAGTGTTACTGTAACTTTCTTCTCTTTATAAGAATCACCATCTGCAACTTCCAGAGTTACCTCTACTTCTTCACCTGGTTCATAGTACTCAAGACGGCTTACCAGTTCATCAATACTGCGAACTCTCTTACCATCAAATTCTGTGATGATAGATTTCTCTTTGATTCCGGCTTTGTCTGCTGCTCCGCCATCTGTTACTTCGGATACAAGAACACCTTCCGGAACTCCATAATACTGGGAAGCTTCATCACTTACAGACATACCTGTGATACCAAGTACACCATGGTTATCTACTTTATCTCTAGGTGTTTCATTCATCAGCTGCTCCAGAGTATCTGTTACATCTGAAATTGCAATCGCATAACCCATACCTTCAACTTCTGTGGAAGCAAGTTTTGCAGAGTTGATACCAACCACTTCTCCATCCATATTCAGAAGAGCACCGCCACTGTTACCAGGGTTAATTGCTGCATCTGTCTGAATCAGATTTGTTGCATCAGAATCTTCATCCTGCTCAATGCCCTGATCGTTCATTTTACGGTTCTTTGCACTGACAATACCGGTTGTTACGGACTGTCCGTAACCAAGTGCATTACCAATTGCAACAACCTGTTCACCGACTTTCAGATCATCAGAACTTCCAATCGTAGCTACCTCGATCTGATCCATCGTGTCATCAGAAATATCAGAGAGCGGTACGGAAACAACTGCAAGGTCTTTATCTTCATCATAGCCATTAACGGTTGCTGCATAGGTTTCCCCATCAATGCAGGTAACAGATACGGTATCTGCGCCACTTACTACATGATAGTTGGTAGCGATCAGAAGATTGTCATCATTCTTTCCGACAATGATACCGGAACCGCTTCCTTCAACTTCCTGCTGTGTTGTATATCCCTGGCTTCCGCCAAATCCATAATATCCAAGATAGTTCTGTACATCCTGAACAGATTTTGTTGTAATAGATACAACAGATTTCATTCCTTCTGCTGCGATATCAGAGACATCCAGACTTCCTTTTGTCTTTGATTCAGAGTCATCTTTGCTTTTCTCTTTGTCATCTGATTTCTTATCGGAACTCTTCTTCTTTGATTTTGTCTGAAGAAATGTTGTATTTTCTTTATTGGATGCAGCTTCTACTGTGCTACTGTTCCATCCGGTCAGTGTATTGATTCCTTCAAAGGAGCCTGCTGCAAGTCCGCCGGCAAGTACTGCACAAAGAGCAATACCTGCTGCTTTCTTTACTTTTTTTCTCATTCTTTCTTTCGGATCGTTGTCGTTGTTCATATTGTTATTCATATCATTGTTCATCATTACGTTGTTGTTTTTATCGCTCATCAAAATCCCCTCCTTAGGATCATTACTGTTCACTTCATAAATCATTTCCCGTGAATAGCTATCTCTGTTTCTGTTTTCCTTTTATGCTTAAGAGTATAAGGATGATTTGTGTTTACTTTGTGGGAAAAATGTGATGAAATTGTTAATTCTGGAAACTTCATCTCCCGCCAAAAGCAACATTATCCAAAAAGAGCCACATCCGCTTTTACAGATGTGACTCTATATAATCAGAACACTCTTCTATTATGCATATAAGACTGCCTTTATGCAACCCCTTTTTCTTCCAGCCAGTCGAGAAGAACCAGTTTGCCCTGTTTCTTTCTTCTTGCCATATGGTTGAACTGAAGGATTGTTAATATTGAGAAAATGATCGTCAGTCCGATCAGAACGATCACAGCCTGACGGATGCTCTCTCCTCCGCATATCGTGCTGCGGAATGCATTTACTGTATAAGTAAACGGCAGATAATAGTGAATCTTCGCCACAAAGGACGGTGAGATCTCAACCGGATAAGTTCCGGCAGATCCTGCAAGCTGAACAACCATGAAGATCAGCATCAGGAAACTTCCTACCTTACCAAATGTAATGTTGAAGAAGTACATAATAGATGTAAAGCATGCACCAGTCAGTGCTGCAAACAGGATTGTCTTCGTCATTTCTACCGGAGTAAATCCATCAAATACATGAAGCAGAAGAATCAGAAGTACGCCCTGAAGGATTGCTACCGGATAAAGTACAGAAGCTTTACTTGCCCACCATGCAAATCCGGATTTCAGTTTTCCTTTATACTCTGTAAGCGGATACATCAGGCAGAATGCCAGGCATCCTACCCAGAGACCTACAGACATCATATAAGGTGCCATCGCGTGACCGTTGTTTTCTACTGTTGTGATCTTTGTTTCTTCATCTGTGATCGGTGTTGCAAACATGCTGATCGTATCATCAGATGCATTTGTTTCTTTTACTTCTTTTGCACCGTCATTCAGACTGGTTGCAAGTGTATCAGAACCATCTTCCAGTTTTGTGATACCATCGCCCAGTTCTTTGGAACCGTCATAAAGCTTGGAGGAACCATCCTGAATCTGTCCGGCTCCGTCTGCAAGCTGGTCAGCACCACTGTTAAGCTTACTGTTATTGGAAACCAGTTTCTGTGTTCCTGCATGAAGTGTCTGTGTACCGGATGCAAGCTGGTCGGCTCCATCTGCAAGTGTCTTTGCTCCATCTGCAAGCTGCTGTGTTCCACTTGTCAATGCTTTGTTATTGCCGGCAAGAGTAGCTACACCATCTGTATATGTTTTCAGTCCATTGCTGAGAGTTGTCACACCAGATGCAAGTGTCTTTCCACCGACACTCAGCTGGCTGATACCGGATGTCACACTGCTTCCGGCTGCTTTCAGACTTGCAGCTCCTGTTGTCAGAGTTTCATCATTTGCTGTCAGAGTTTCAAAACCTGTGTTCAGTGCTTTTACACCGGCTGCTGCCTTCGGGAAATCTTTTGTTCCTGCTTCCAGTGTATCCAATGCAGAAGAAACGCTTCCTGTGCCTGCATTCACTTTCTGTGCACCTGCATAAAGCTGATTTACTGCTGCAGTTACCGTATTGATCGGATCAGAAGGTACTTCCGGAATCGAAGAAACTCCTGCTTCCATCTGTTTTGCTCCGGCACTCATCTGAGAAGCACCATTGCTCATATCAGAAGATTTTGTTTTTAATGTCTCTGCTCCACTGTTCAGTCCGGCTGCTGCCTGATTTAACTGTGAAGCTGTATCATTCAATGATGCCTGTGCAGATGCCAGCTGGCCAGAAACTGCACTGACAACCGCCTGTGCCTGACCTGTATAACTGTCTGCACTGATTCCATCAACGCCTGCGACTCCTGCATCTGCCTGAGTAAGAGAGCCGATCACCGCACTGAGACTTTCTGCGGAAATCATTCCATTCTCATCAGCCTGACCCTGCAGTGTACTTAATGCTGCTGCAGCATTTGCAATCGTCGCATTCGCGGCTGCTGTCTGATTATTAGCTGCCTGTACCTGTGCGTTCGCTGCACTGATCTGGTTATTGGCATCCTGTGCACACTGCTGGACGATGCCTGTCATGCTGTTAGCTGCTGCAGCAACCGGCTGCGTTGCACTCTGCATACCGGATGCTGCCTGGGAGATACCTGCACTGGCTGCGCTGATTGTCTCGGCTGCCGTATTCATCCCGGATGCTGCCTGATTCATACCATCTGCCGCACTGCTCATTCCTGCACTGGCAGATTCCATACCCGTTTTAGCTGTGTTTAACCCGGATGCGAGCTGTTTGATACTCTCTGCGGTTGTACTTCCTGCCAATGTCTTTAACTGCGATGACAGCTGTCCAAGTCCACTTTCCAGCTGCTGTGTTCCACTTGTAAGAGAACTGTTTCCGTCAGAAACTGCTGCATTCAACTGTGAGATTCCTGTAGAAACCTGATCCAGATTTTCCAGTGCAGATAACTGTTTCGCACCTGCTGCAAGCTGTTCTGCACCTGCAACATACTGTGTCACACCATCCACCAGTGTATTTGCTCCGCTGACATACTGAGTAGTACCACTTTTTAATGTATCCAGACCTGTCTCCAGACTCTGTGCACCTGTTGCCAGACTGTTCACACCGGATGTGATCTGTGCGGAATTAGCATTTAATGTTGCCACTCCGTCTGTATAACTTTTCACACCATCATTTAATGTATTCACACCATTTGTCAGTGTCGGCACTTTGTCAGTCAGTGTACCAACACCTTCATCAAGCTGTGCTGCACCACTGTCAACCTGCGATACACCATCTGTATATTCTTTCAAACCTTCTGTCAGAGTCTCAGCACCGCTTTTGAAAGTCAGCGTGCTGTCTGCAAGTTTTTTCAGATTGGTTGTAATGGTTTTATTTCCATCAGAGGCTGTTGTCAGACCATCTTTAAGCTCTGTTGATCCATCGGCAGCTTCCTGCATGCCGTCTCCGACTGTGCCTATCTGATCGAACACTGTCTGTGTGTATGTTTCTGTTACTTTGGAAGCAACCGCCTCACGAATCTTTGACAGAGCAGTTTCGCTCATTTTGGAAGCAATGTAGTTTGTTCCCGGGTTTGTTTCATATTTCAGTTCCATTTTCTTCGGATTGTCATCCATCAGTGTAGAAGCATCAGAAGAAAAATCTTCCGGAATCGTAATTACCATATAATAGGTTCCATTTTTCAGTCCCTGTTCTGCCTCGTCGCTGTCTACAAAATGGAAATCCAGTGAATCGTTGTCTTTCAGTTCATCCACCATATCTGAACCGACGCTTAACGTCTTTCCATTATATTCTACTGATTTGTCATTGTTGACTACTGCTACCGGAAGTTTATCGAGATTTCCATATGGGTCCCACATGGATTTCAGGAACAGTCCCGCATAGATCACCGGAATAACAATGATCGCCATCACGACAATGATCAGAATCTTATTATTCCATAAGCTTTTCCACTCATTTTTGATCATAATTGTGCCCCTTTCTTTCTAGTAAAAGTCTTTAGCTCTATTAATCAACATCATGTTGCTTTTCTTTGCAATCCGTATTATACTAAACACAGGAAACAGTTACAACCGACAAACATTTTATATTTTGTATATTAATAGACGTTTTTTGTATATTTGTCTATTAGGTGTCAAAATTTGACATTTTACATAAAACCTGTTTGTTTTTGGTAAAAAGATTGGGGGATTTTTACATGACAGAAAAAATGGACCGACGTGTCCGCAAAACGAAAGCACAGCTCCGGGAAGGACTTGCCCGGCTCATGCAGAAGAAAAGTATCAAGGAAATTTCCGTAAAAGAACTGGTAGATGAGGTCGATATCAATCGTTCTACCTTTTATCTGCACTATACAGACATTTATCAGATGCTGCAGAAGATCGAGGAAGATGCAATGCAGAACATCACAGAGGTTATGAAAAAGTATCCAATTGACCCGGACAACTCGGATTCCGTACTGCAATTTATTGTCCAGTTCTTCTCCATCATGGATAATGACAGGGACCTCTGCCTGGCACTTCTCGGACCGCACGGTGACATGGCATTTGTAGAACAGATTGAAAACCTTCTGGCCGAAACCTTTTTGAAACGGCTGCCTGAGAAACTGCCAAAAAATGATCCGAATATCAAATATCCATATGCATTTATTCTCAATGGCTGCGTGGGACTTATCCGCACCTGGCTTTCATGTCCAGTAAAAGAATCTCCGGACCAGGTTGCGCAGATGACTTATCGTTTCATTGAAGATACCGCTCAGGGATATCTGAATATGCAAAAATAAGGTCAAAAATGCCTCTGAAGATAATCATCTGTCTTCAGAGGCATCTTTTTATCCAATATTTACTTCTCCTGCAATGTTTACAGAAAAGTATTCTTTCATTTCTCGAATATCATCTGTCTGACCTAATACCCACATGAGTTTGGTAATGGCTGCCTCTGCAGTCATGTCATATGCCTGAATTACACCTTTTTCTATTGCCAGGCGCCCTGTCTCATATACCATAAGATTACTTCCTTCATATCTGCACTGGCTTCCTACAAGAACAAGCATACCTTTTTCTACCATTTCTCCTACCCGTCCAATAAAATCATTATTTATAAACGGCATTCCACCAAGGCCAAATCCCTCAATAAAAATTCCTTTATATCCTTTTTCATAAAACATATCCAGAATATCAGGATTAATGCCCGGATATAATTTCAAAAGTGCTACTTTATCCGAATAAGCAGTCTGCGGTCGGAATATACCTTTTTTGGCAATCAGGTTTCTTTCATATACCCGAAGTCCTAAAGAACTGATTTCACCTACATAAGGATAATTAATACTCTCAAATGCATCAAAACTCATGGTTCGTACTTTGGATGCTCTGCATCCCAGAATCACTTTTCTGTTGAACGCAACAAATACTCCCGGGTATCCACTGGCAGCCATATGTATGCCACAACGGCAATTTTCCAGTGCGTCTGCAACCGGGTTTGCAATGGATAACTGACTTCCTGTGATGACTACAGGAATTGCTATATTCTGTAGCATAAATGCCAGCATAGATGATGTATATGCCATGGTATCCGTTCCATGAATCACCACAATTCCCTGGTAATCATAACTTTTTCTGGCAATCATCTCTGCCAGGCCCGACCAGTCTTTCGGCCCTATATTCGCACTGTCCAGAGAACAGAAATCTTCTGTTTCCAATTCCAGATTTCTGGACACCATACGGAGCTCTTCCAGCATATCATCGCTTCGCATCCCCGGTACAAGCCCTTTTGAACTTTTTACAGAAGATAAGGTTCCTCCGGTATTTATGATCAGGATTTTCTTAGGCATTTCTTCCTCCCGCTGATCTAATTATGCCATGCCAGTCGTTTTACATCTGCGTGAACGTCTCCAGTCATCCAGTCCACATCATTTGTAATCCAGTCCATAATGCCAAGCTGACGCATTTCCCATTCAACAGTCTGCTCTCTTGCCTCAACTGTCTCTTCAACTTCCATAGTTGTATCAATTTCATCATATCCGAAGATATAGCCGCCTGCACTCCAGATACTGAAGTTACTGTCCGGACCCGGATCTACAGTGTCACCTCTCTGTGCGATCAGTCCGTCATGGCGTCTCTTGTATTCCTCTTCACATCCTGCTTTCAGTTTTGTCATAAACATTCTGTGACGGATCAATTCTTTATTTTCTCTTACAATACCAAAGTTATGATACATCAGACGCATATCTTCACCCGGTGTGGAAATCCAGTCAAATGTGTCATCGATCTTCGCAGTGATTGCATCTTTTACGCTCACTTCTTCAGCGCTTAATTTTGCTCCATCTTCATTTTCATAATAACCAAAGATCAGGTCTTCTGCATTCCAGATACTGAAATTTTTTACTTTATTTCGATCAAGAAATGTGGTCAGATCCGGCCAGATTTCTCCAAGTTTTTTACGATAGTCGTTCATTTTGCCTGATTTTACTTTCATTGCAAATGCATGTCTTTCCATTATAAAAGGCCTCCTGTCATATGTGTTTGCACCAGGCTTTCCACCTGGATTTATAAAATCAAATTTTCTGATACTGATTTTATCACATCCGCATTCGTAATACAATTTGATTTACGGTAAAATATTACCTGTGAAATCTTTTTGAAAATTCTTTTATTCATGAAACAGAATCTGTGAAAAATACCGCACCATTCCGTCATCTGTCCAACAGAGCATCCCGGCTGCATCTGCCATTTTCTGCGCATCTACACAATATGCAGACATACAGGAATTATGCTTGTACGGTCCGGCACTCATGATCAGGATATCTGTTTTGCCCTCTGCTTTCATCTTCTCTGCAAGTTCTTCAGTCATTTTGTTCTGCAGTAACTTGTCCTTCTTGTACTGTGCAGAATCATGCATGTCTTCCTGCATGGTCTGCAGCACCAGCGTCTTTTCATACTGTAGTGCACGTTGTTTCATCTCTTCTGCTGTTCCGCTCTTCGGAGGACAGGCCGGATTTACATTATAGCAGCCACACAGGTTTTCTTCACAGAATGTCCGATATTCCGGCACAAAAACAAGCTCTTTTGTATCCATAACAGCAGCTCCCGAAAATCCCAGGAAAATTGCCTCTTTCACCAGATCCATATTAAACTCTCCCTTCTGTTGTTATTCATAGTCTTCTATTATACACATCAAATAATTTCCTTCTATTATAATGCCACAAAGTGAATTTTGTTGCAATCTTTCAAAGACATGTTATGATTAGCATAAAATACAATTTTACCAGAAAGGACTGCCCATGTACCGTATTTTCATCGTAGAAGATGATGAGATCATCGCCAACCTTCTGAAAAAGAATCTCTGTTCCTGGGGATATGATGTCTCCTGCGCAGAAGATTTTTCCAATATCATACAGGAATTTGCTCACAGAGATCCGCAGCTTGTCCTGCTGGATCTGAAACTGCCTTTTTATAACGGTTTTCACTGGTGTGAGGAGATTCGTCGGATTTCCCAGGTACCGATCATCTTTATTTCCTCTGCATCTGACAATATGAATATGGTCATGGCAATGAGCCGTGGTGCAGACGATTTTATTGCAAAACCATTTGATCTGGATGTGCTGACTGCCAAGATTCAGGCAATCCTGCGCCGTACCTATTCCTTCGGAACTCCGGGAAATGTCCTTGAACATAAGGGTGCTGTCCTGAATCCTTCCCGCTGTACCCTGACCTGGAACGGTCATGATATTGACCTTACGAAAAACGAACTCCGCATTCTGGAGATACTTCTGGAACATGCCGGAAAAGCAGTCTCCAGAGATGCCATTATGACAAAGCTCTGGGAAAGTGACAGCTTTGTTGACGACAATACCCTGACCGTAAATATCACCCGTCTGCGCAAAAAACTGGAAGGGGAAGGGCTGAAAGACTTTATCATCACCAAAAAAGGACTTGGATACATGGTATAATGTGCAACTTAAAAGCACTCACCCTATGAAGGATTACTTTATGAAATTATTTCTGGATTATCTGAACAAAATAAAACTACAAATCTTACTGATGCTTTTTCCGACGATACTTACAGGAATGATCTTCCTTCTGTACCAACTTCCACTGGAACCCATTCTGTACATTACGGTCCTCTGGATTCTGACCGGGCTTGGTACGTGTGCTTTCGGCTTTCATAACTACCAGAAGAACATTCATAATCTTCAGATTATCTCTGCAGCACCGGATATTAATCTGTCCCGTATGGATGCTCCTTCCAACGAAGCCGATGCTCTTCAGCAGGAGATCATGCACAGCCTGAACCGAATGCGAATAGATGCTGAAACTGCTAACCAGAAGACACTGGAAGAAATGACTGATTATTACACGATGTGGGCACACCAGATCAAGACACCAATTTTTGCTCTGCGTCTGCTCCTTCAGGAAAATCCGACAGTGAATAAAGAAGCTCTCACTGAACTTTTTAAGATTGAACAGTATGTAGAAATGGTTCTGGGTTATCTGCGCACAGAAGATATGTCCTCGGATCTGAAACTTTCACGCTGTGCCCTTGATTCGATCATCCGTGAACAGATACATAAATATGCCGGAATCTTTATTTCAAAAAAACTGTCTCTGACTTATGAAGGAATTTCAGAGAATGTCCTGACCGATGAAAAATGGCTTGGTTTTGTAATTGGACAAATTTTGTCAAACGCACTCAAATACACCCGTACCGGCGGGATTCGTATTTCTTTGAAAGATGTCCCCGATAACTCACAAAATACAGAGGATATTTCAAACATGATAAGCCTATCTCCCGTTACACTTATAATCGAAGATACCGGCATCGGTATCCGCAAGGAAGATCTTCCACGTATCTTCGAAAAAGGCTACACCGGAGTCAACGGGCGTGAAAACAACCGTGCAACCGGTATCGGTCTGTATCTCAGCAAGAAAATCATGAAACGTCTCGGTCATCGCATCTATGTAACTTCCGAAGAAGGCAAAGGAACAAAAGTATTCCTGGAATTTTCCCAGAATGTCCTGACCATGTATTAATTAGAAATATCCTAGGAGTTTATGCCTCCATTCGAAACGACCTTACAGAAATGTAAGGTTTTTTCGTATATTGTAACCTGCTTCGATGGCAGAAGCCGGGAAAGATTTCTATACTTACCTTATCAATAAAAAAGAAAGGAGCCCCGGTTATGGCTTTACTAGAAGTAACTAATATCAAAAAAATATACAGCACCCGTTTCGGAGGAAACAAAGTGCAGGCACTCTCCAATGTCACTTTTTCTATAGAAAAAGGGGAATTTGTTGCAATCATGGGAGAATCCGGTTCCGGAAAGACTACCCTCCTCAACATACTGGCATCTCTCGACCGCCCGACTTCCGGAGAAGTTCTCCTCGAAGGAAAAAATATCGTACATCTTACAGAAAAAGAAATCTCGGCTTTCCGAAGAAAAAACCTTGGCTTTGTTTTTCAGGATTTTAATCTGCTGGATACCTTCTCTTTAAGAGATAATATTTATCTTCCACTCGTCCTTGCCGGCGAAGATTACCGAGAAATGGAACAGAAGATCCGCCCGATTGCACAGGCACTGTGTATCACAGAACTTCTGGATAAATATCCTTATGAAGTTTCCGGTGGACAGAAACAGCGTGCAGCGGTTGCCAGAGCTCTGATCACAGACCCGAAGCTGATTCTTGCTGATGAGCCCACAGGAGCCCTCGATTCAAAAGCAGCATCTGCACTGCTTTCCATGTTTGGCGAGATCAATGACGAAGGACAGACGATTCTGATGGTCACACACAGTGCACAGGCTGCCAGCCATGCATCCAGAGTCCTTTTTATTAAAGATGGAGAAGTTTTTCATCAGATTTATAAGGGCAGTAAATCCCGCCAGGAAATGTATCAGATGATTGCCGATACGCTTACCATACTGACAACAGGCGGTGAATATCATGCGTAAAGGAATCTTCTCAAAACTGGCAGTTCAGAACATCCGCAACAATAAAAGCACCTACATTCCTTACATGATCACCTGTATCTTCTGCATCGCCATGATCTACATGATGGAATTTTTACGCGACTGTCCAACGCTGGATCAGGCTGTTCGCCATGCCGCAGAAGTACGAATGATTCTCTCTACAGGAGAAGTTGTTGTTGTGATCTTCTGTGTGATCTTTCTGATCTACAGTAACAGTTTCCTGATGAAAAGAAGGCAGAAAGAAATCGGACTTTACAATATTCTTGGACTGGAAAGAAATCATATCGGCATTGTACTGTTACTGGAAACGATTTTTACAACAATCCTTTCCCTCACTGGTGGAATCGCAATCGGAATCCTTGCCAGTAAACTGTCACTTCTCCTTCTTCTGAGACTGCTGCATATTCCGGCAGTACTTGGATTTTATATTTCCACAAAGGGAATTATTACTTGTCTTCTGATGTTCGGTGCCATTTTCCTGTTGATCCTTCTTCTGAATCTCAGAAGGATTCATTTAAGCCGTCCGGTAGAATTACTTCGTGGCAACAACACGGGAGAAAGAGAGCCGAAAGCAAAATGGCTTATGGCACTGCTTGGTTTTATCTGTCTTGGTATCGGTTATTACCTTGCCATCACAACAGAATCACCAATTAAAGCAATCACAATCTTCCTGCTTGCCGTAATCCTTGTTATGGCAGGAACCTATCTGCTTTTTACTGCAGGCAGTATTGTAATTCTGAAGTTTCTTCGCCGCAGAAAAAGCTTTTACTACAAGACTGGAAATTTTATCAGTATTTCCGGTATGCTTTACCGTATGAAGCAGAACGCTGTCGGGCTGGCCAGTATCTGTATCTTAAGTACCGGAGTTTTGCTCATGATCTCCATGACTGTCTCTATCTATTTTGGTATGAATGATATCATGGTAAACCGTTACCCATACGATACCGATATCTCCATTACCGGTGTCGGTGAAGAGGAATGCCAGACTGCAATAGAAACATTTGAAAAAGCAATTTCTGACAACAAGGTTCCTGTAGACAAAAAAGCCGAAGAAATTTATCTCACAATCATCAGTCGTATAGATCACGGGCAGATTCAGATTGCTGAGCCAGGTACTTTAACGGAGTCTGGTTCTGTACTGACACTTTCACTTGTGCGTCAGTCTGAATATGAAAAACTCACTGGTACAAATCCGGCATTACAGGATGGAGAGATTCTTGCATGGGCTTCAAAGATGACTGAAAAATCAGATTCTCTCACAGTCAATGATTCTGTTTTCTCTGTGAAAAAATGGCTGGAGAATTCTCCTCTGACCTGCGGTCGCGATATCGTCTATAGAAATGCAGTATTTGTTGTCACTGATTCTGATTTTGAAAAGTTTGATAAAATGCGAACAGAAATGTATAAGAATACCTCAGCTACCCCTGCTGGACAGGATCTGACCGTTCATCTTGGTCTGGATATCACCGGCTCCGATGAAACAAAAATTGCCTATGGTACACCGGTACTGGATGCAATAAAAGCTCTGCAAGATAATAGACAGCTGTCGGATAACTCCTGGATTACTTCCGGAATCCGTGCACAGGAATATGATTCCTACTACGCAGATAACGGTTCCCTTCTGTTCATCGGAATTTTTCTCGGATCACTTTTCCTTCTCGGTACAGCGATGATCATCTACTACAAACAGATCTCGGAAGGATACGAAGACCAGAATCGTTTTGAGATCATGCAGAAAGTAGGACTGAGCCATCGCGAAGTCAAAAGCTCAATCCGACGTCAGATCCTGATGGTATTTTTCCTTCCGCTTCTCATGGCAATGCTTCATATTTCCATGGCATTTCCACTGATCCGCCGGATGCTCCTGCTGTTCGGCATGACAAATACCAGATTGTTCATCGGCTGTACCGCTGGTACGGTGCTGATCTTTGCACTGGTATATGGCCTGATCTATCTCATGACCGCAAAATCGTATTATCATATCGTAGAACGGAGATAACAACATATAAAGTAAGCCCCTCACTTGCAGAATCTCATCTGTAAATGAAAGGCTTATATCATTTCATAATTAATCTAATTTCAAGATCAGATATTCAGAAGGTCGCTGAATACTTTCAATGCTCCGTCTGTCTCGTGTGCAAGAACACGTTTTGCAAGGACTTTACCAAGCTGAACGCCTTCCTGGTCAAAGCTGTTTACATTCCACAGGAATCCCTGGAACATAACTTTATTTTCGAAGTGTGCAAGGAGTGTGCCAAGGCTTGCCGGATTTACCTGCTCGCCGATGATGATGCTGGACGGACGTCCGCCTTCGAAGTTCTTATTGCGATTGTCATCTGCTTTACCGCATGCAAATGCAACGATCTGAGCTGCTACGTTTGCGCAGAGTTTCTGCTGGCTTGTGCTGTCCTGGATCACTACATCTGTACCCATCTGGTTGTTCTTAAATCCGATAAACTGAAGCGGTACGATGTCTGTTCCCTGATGCAGGAGCTGATAGAAGGAATGCTGTCCATTTGTTCCTGGCTCTCCGAAGATAACCGGTCCTGTCACATAATCTACAGGCTCACCGAAACGGTTTACAGATTTTCCGTTGGATTCCATATCAAGCTGCTGTAAATGTGCCGGGAAACGGCTCAGTGCCTGTGAATATGGAAGAACAGCTGTGCTTGGATATCCGAGGATATTTCTTTCATATACACCGATCAGTGCATCCAGCATAGCCGGATTCTGCATAACGTCTTCGTTCTTTGCAAGCTTGTCTTCTTCTGCTGCACCTTCAAGGAATTCTGCAAATACTTCCGGTCCGAACGCCAGAGATAATACAGCACCACCAACTGCAGATGTGGAAGAATAACGTCCGCCGATATAGTCATCCATGAAGAATGCTGCGAGATAGTCATCGCTCTTTGCAAGAGGAGATGTCTCACTTGTAACTGCGATCATATGTTTGGAAGCATCCAGACCTGCATTCTTCAGAGCATCTTTAACAAAAGATTCGTTTGTCAGTGTTTCAAGGGTTGTACCTGATTTGGAAACCAGTACAAAAATGGAATGTGCAACATCGATAGAATTCAGAACTGCTGCCGCATCATCCGGATCTACGTTGCTGATGAATTTTGCTTCCATTTTGAATTTGTCGTTTTTCTTTGCCCAGTTTTCAAGAGCAAGATACATTGCACGAGGACCAAGGTCACTTCCGCCGATACCGATCTGAACAACAGTTGTGAATTTTTCTCCTGCTGCGTTTGTGATCTCACCAGCATGTACTTTATTGGCAAAGTCAGCAATCTTCTGCTGCTGTTCTACATAGAAAGCACGTTTGTCAACACCATCAGCTGTGACAGTATCACCAAGCTGTCCACGTGTCAGCTGATGAAGAACAAGACGTTTCTCACCTGTATTGATCATTTCGCCATTGTAAAGAGCTGCGTATTTTTCAGTAAGCTGTGCTTCTTTTGCCAGTTTTTTAAGACCTTCCAGCACTTCATCATCTACCTGCTTTGCAGCATAATTATACGCAAGGCCTTCTGCCATCGGTGTGCTGTATGTTTTCACGTTCTGCACCATTTTCTCCGGTCATGGCTTCTACAAGGTTTACTTTTTTTACATTGGAAAGTTCTTTGAATGATTCAAGAGTATCCAGGTTGTTCCAGGTAATCATAATAAGATTCCTCCTTAAAATTAAATGTTCCCGCTGTTTCAGGATTCGTTTCAATCCCTTTGATTATAATATCAAACGAATGTAAATTCAAGTCTGCAAAGAAGGATATCTTACTCTACTCCAACACAATATCCATCTCATGCCAGGCTTCGCCGCCCCACACAGAATCGCCGATTCCATGGTCTTTAAAGCCAAATTTCTTATACATCTCAACCTTATCCGGGAGGCAGGTCAGGATCAGCTTCTTTCTTCCCTTAACCTGTTCTCTTTCCTTATATTGTTCCATCAGTTCTCTTGCCAGTCCCTGGTGTTGGTGCTCCGGCAGCACATCCAGTCCAAGGAGCATAATATTTGTACCATCCGGATCATGCTGGTCAGCATCCGTAAAAAAGTCATCCGTCAGATGTTCCCGATTCGTTGCCAGACCATTCAGAAAAGCTGCCATCTTTCCGGTTTTGCGGTCTACTGCCACCAGAAAAAGATCCGGTGCATTTTCGATTCGTGGTGCCATGTGCTCATATGTACAAGCCTCATTTGGCGGAAAACAGATTGCCTCAATTTTCACTGCCTGTTCAATCTCATCCCGTCTGATATTGCGGAATTCATATTTCTCGTGTAATGCTTTGTTACTTTGTCCCATAATTCTCTCGTTATTGTTTACATAATAAGCAATAACCTTCTTCTCCTTCTCATACCGATCAAGTATGTATTTTTTCTTTACATATAACAAAAAAAAGTATAACATAAAGATATTACAATTTATATAAAGGTGGGCAAATTCATGGACTATACTATTAATACAAAATGCGTGCAGGCAGGCTACACACCAGGAAACGGCGAACCACGTCAGATTCCGATCATTCAGTCAACCACTTACAAATATGATACCAGCGAAGACATGGGCAAGCTCTTTGACCTTGAAGCTGAAGGATATTTCTATTCAAGATTACAGAATCCTACCAACGACTATGTTGCAGCCAAGATCACAGCTCTCGAAGGCGGTACCTCTGGTATGCTGACTTCTTCCGGACAGGCAGCAAACTTCTTCGCTGTCTTCAATATCTGCGAAGCCGGCAGCCATATCGTTTCCTCCTCTTCCATCTATGGAGGAACCTACAACCTTCTTGCAGTTACAATGAAAAAAATGGGCGTAGACGTTACCTTCGTTGACCCGGACTGCACAGAAGAAGAATTAAACGCAGCTTTCAAAGAAAATACCAGAGCTGTTTTCGGTGAATCTATCGCCAATCCGGCACTTACCGTTCTTGATATCGAGAAATTTGCAAAAGCAGCGCACGCACATGGTGTGCCGCTCATCGTAGATAACACCTTCCCAACACCGGTCAACTTACGTCCGATCGAATGGGGCGCAGATATCGTTACACATTCCACAACCAAATATATGGATGGACACGGAGCAGCGCTCGGCGGTGCGATCATCGATGGCGGCAAATTTGACTGGATGGCACATGCAGACAAATTCCCGGGACTCTGCACACCGGATGATTCTTATCACGGAGTTACCTATGCTGAAAAATTTGGAAAAGAAGGCGCTTTCATCACCAAATGTACTTCTCAGCTGATGAGAGACCTCGGCTGCGCTCAGTCTCCACAAAGTGCATTTATTCTGAACCTTGGACTGGAATCACTTCATGTACGTATGCCAAGACATGTTGAAAACGGCCAGGCAGTTGCAGAATTCCTTGAGAAACACGACAAAGTAGAATTCGTAAACTATCCGACACTTCCATCCAACAAATACTATGAAACTGCAAAGAAATATCTGCCAAACGGTGGATGCGGTGTTGTTTCCTTTGAATTAAAGGGTGGACGTGCTGCTGCTGAAAAATTCATGAAAAATCTGAAACTTGCAGCAATTGAAACACATGTAGCAGATGCAAGAACCTGCTGCCTCAACCCGGCAACCTCCACACACCGCCAGATGAATGACGAGCAGCTCGCTGCTGCCGGAATTCCAGCCGGACTGATCCGTATCTCCTGTGGCCTTGAAGATAAAAACGACCTGATCGCAGATATCGCTCAGGCACTGGACGCAATTTAATCGAATTAAATATATCTCAAAAAAGGAAGAACTCGACTCCGCAATGTCATTTAGTTAAGGCATTGCTCGACTCCGTTCTTCCTTTTTTGTGCTTTATTTTGTGGATTTTTCATATAAAAAAAGCCCCTGCAATGCCTTTCGACACCATAGGAGCTTTCTCTGTAATTTTTCTTTATTCTATTCTGCCTTCAGATAAATCTGGAATGCATCATAATTTTGCTCTGGTAATGGAAGCAGGATTCCGGCATGCATCAACGCCGCGCCGGAGAAGTTTCCAGCGTCTTCTCCATCCAGCTGCATCTGATAAACCTTTTTCGGATCCAGCCCTTTCCATTTCACGATCTCAGATGCTGCATTTGCATACATATCTGTATAAACGACAGACATGCAGGCCTCACTGCCATCCTGTGCCGCATATTCCCATACAGTATAGTCTCTGTTTTCAAATGGTGAAGTCAGTCTGTAATAATCTCCGAACTGGAACAGTCTTCCATGTTCTTTGAAGAACGCAATCTGTTCTCCCGCCATCTTCTTTTCTTCATCAGTCATCTTACTGAGATCCAGTTCATATCCAAATGTTCCCTGCATTGCACAGATTCCTCTTGTCTTGAATGGTGTCACGCGATGATTCTGATGATTCGGGCAAACCGATACGTGTGCGGAAACAGAAGACATCGGATAGCCAAAGGAAGTACCGTACTGAATACGCAGTCTTTCAATCGCATCCGTATTATCGCTACACCAGATCTGCGGACAGTAATACAACATACCTGCATCAAACCGTCCACCGCCGCCACTGCATCCTTCCAGCAGAAGTTCCGGGAATCTCTGAGTCACAGCTTCCAGTACTTTATAAAGGCCAAGCACATAACGATGTCTCAGTTCCCCCTGACGGTCACGTGGAAGCTTCGCACTGTAAGCAGCCATAAGTGAACGGTTCATATCCCATTTGATATACTGGATATCCGCTTTCTCTACAATATCACAGATCCGCTCTGTCAGATAATCTGTCACATCTTCTCTGGACATATCCAATACCAGCTGGGAACGACTTCTGATCGGCTGTCTTCCCGGTATGACCAGTGCCCAGTCCGGATGTGCCCGATACAGATCACTGTCCTCAGAGATCATCTCCGGCTCAAACCAAAGCCCGAAAGAAAGTCCCATATCATGTACTTCTTTCACCAGCTCAAAAAGGGTTCCGCACAGCTTTTTCTCATTTACAAACCAGTCGCCAAGACCGGAGAAATCATCATCCCTTTTTCCAAACCATCCATCATCCAGTACCAGCATATCCAGATTCAGTTCTGCCGCTTCTTTTGCAATTGCAATCAGATTGTCTTTGTTAAAATCAAAATAGGTTGCTTCCCAGTTATTTACCAGAATCGGGCGCACTCTGTCTTTCCAGCAGCTGCGGATCAGATTCGACACGATTGCCTGATGCAGAGTCTGGGACAGCTTTGAAAATCCATCTGCACTGTATGTCAGACATACCTCAGGTGTGCTGAAGCTTTCACCCTTTTTTAGTTTCCAGGAAAAATCATAGTCATCAATTCCAATGACCAGTCTTGTCTGATTAAACTGATCTACTTCTGCCTGTGCATGAAAACCGCCACTGTACAGAAAAGATGCACTGTAGCACTCACCAGTACTCTCTGTAGTGTCTTTATCCGCAAGAATCACAAAAGGATTATGCTGGTGGCTGGAAGTTCCGTGATGCCGTGTGGCAGACTGTTTCTTTCCATCTGACGCTCACCGGCATGTTTTCCATAAAAATGAATCAGATCATATTTTCCCATTCCAAGATCCAGACACGCACTCATAATTCTGGAAATCTGGATATCACCCTCTGTACGGTTTTCGACTACTGCTGCTCTTGTAATGATATCCAGCTCTTCAAAGACTCCATAAAGAAGATGTACATAGACTTCTTCAACAGCATCTTTCAGAACGATCTCCAGTGTCTCTCCTTCTGATTTCTCAGAAGAAAAGAATGCCGGAAGCCCCGGAATGTTATATTTTTCTTCTCTTACCTGATAGCTGTCAAAGAAAAACATCCCGTCCTGTACACCGCTTCCAAGGTCTGCTTTCAGACAGTCTACACGATAATCTCCGTCGCCATATACCGGAAACTCCTGCGGAAGAAAATCCAGAGAATATACACGCTCTCTGTCAGTCCCCGGGATATTTCCGCTGAATCCACGGTCTGCCATACGAATCAGATAGGAACAGTCCGTATCATCCGTACGGTTTCCGTAATAAGTGTGAATAAGCATATTCTGCTCGTCCACTTTCATCTGATAAGTACTGTTTTTTGTATGAAGAGTAAAAATCTGATTCTTTATATTGATAGCCATTGTCGTTTTCCCTTTCTGTCTTTTTCAAGAATTATTTTACTGCTCCGTTTACAACACCATTGATAATCTGTTTCTGGCAGATGATATAAAAGATTAAAATTGGAAGTAATGCCAGAAGATAAGATGCAAATGCCAGGTTATAATTCGTTCCGAACTGTGTCTGGAAATTCAGCTGTGCCAGCGGCAGTGTGTTCTGATCTGTACCGGACATGATGACCAGTGGAGTCATAACGTCATTCCAGGTACTCATTGCTGTGAGAACTGCTACTGTTGCATGCATCGGTTTCATATTTGGAAAAATAATCTTCCAGTAAGTCTGCCATACTCCGGCTCCATCCACACAGGCAGCCTCTTCCAGTGCCATCGGGATATTATTCAGATATCCGGAATAAAGCAGTACATTCATCGGCATAAAAAACACAACATACAATACGATAACACCAAAGCGGTTTGCGATTCCCAGCTGTGCAGTTTCTTTTACCAGCGGCATCATAAGAACCGCAAACGGTACAAACATACCACTTACAATGTAATAGTAAGAAATCTTAAATATCTTACGCTGCTTCATCTTTCTTCCGATCAGATAACCGGCAAGTGAATGTATTAATATACATAATACCACAGTTACCCCGGTAATAAGAAGACTGTTTCCAAGAGAATGCCAGAAATCAGTTACACGCATTGCTTCTGCAAAGTTTTCAAAACTCCATTTCTGTGGGAATGCCAGTGCACCAGCTACATCATTTGTCATTTCCGATGGCTTCTTAAATGCAATGATCACTGTCATATACAGTGGAAATAAAATCGTCAGA
>ERZ836829.913-NODE-913-length-23876-cov-6.046346_pt1 | contig 23876 bp, 21 predicted proteins | sample MGYA00519574_ERZ836829 | MGnify/ENA primary metagenome ERZ836829 (study PRJEB31850, sample SAMEA3708808) | human gut metagenome | biome: human gut; feature: human-associated habitat; material: faeces | place: China | collected 2014 ... | reverse complement strand
TAAGAAATCTTCAGGGTTGGTTATACTGTTCAATTATCAAGGTTCTTTGTGATTTGTATTGTCCGTCTCAGCGACAGCTTCTATATACTAGCACACTTTCAAGCGTTTGTCAACAACTTTTTTAACTTTTTTCAAATCTTTTTTCGAGATTTGAAAGTAAATAAAAAGAAAACCTTTGCGCTGCCTTACGGCAAACCCAAAGGGTGACACAATACATATGGGACTGCAAGTAAATCTAATAACCTTTTGTTATGATACTACACTTTCCTAAAATAGAAACGGAGAAAGAGGGATTTGAACCCTCGCACCGCGCAAACGGTCTACACCCTTAGCAGGGGCGCCTCTTCAGCCACTTGAGTATTTCTCCACAACTATAACTTATATGAATTGCTTAAACGCATAAATGATTATAACCCATGTTTCACTTAATGTCAATACCTATTTTCATTTTTTTTTCAAAAAGGGACGCCGAAGCGTCCCTCACAACATTATCAGATTACACTTCTTTAGAACCTACAGTCTCCTCAGAAGTCTCAGCAAATTCTTCTTCCTTAGATTCTTCAATAAGTTCAATGCTTGATACCTTAACGTTTTCCTGATCTACCTGCATTAGCTTAACACCGCTGGTATCTCTTCCTAAAACAGGAATAGTATCTGTCTTCATACGAATCACAGTACCTTCCGTTGTTATTAACATCAGCTCATAGCCCTCTTTATATACCTTTACGCCAGCCAGATTGCCGGTCTTTGCATTGACGCGATAGCAGCGAATACCCTTACCGCCTCGATTCTGGTCTTTAAATTCACTCATAGCAGTCTTCTTGCCCATACCCATTTCGGATACAAAAAGAAGCTCACCATTCTCCTCTGCGACCTGCATGCCAATTACACTGTCTCCATCTGCCAGGTTCATACCCTTTACACCCATGGATACTCTTCCCGTTGCTCTGGCATCATTTTCATCAAAGCGAATACACTGACCCAGATGTGAAATCATGATGATATCACGCTTTCCATCTGTAACATGAACGTCAATCAGCTCATCACCCTCGCGCAGACTAATTGCCGCCAATCCTATCTTACGAATATTTCCATATTCCGACAGATTTGTTCTCTTAATCATGCCAAGCTTTGTTGCCATGGTCAGATAACCAGTCTCATGTCCCTCATTTCTAAGAATCGAAGTTACCTTTTCACCTGCCTGCAGCTGCAGCAGATTAATAACAGCTGTTCCTCTTGCAGTACGACTTGCCTCAGGTATCTCATAACCCTTAAGCTGGTACACTCTTCCGAGATTTGTAAAGAAAAGAACATAATCATGATTATTAATTGTAATCAGATCTGCAATATAGTCCTCATCTAAGATATTCATTCCCTTAATACCTTTGCCGCCTCGGTTCTGCGCCTTAAAGTGATCTGGGGACATTCTCTTAATGTAGCCAAGCTTTGTCATAGCAATAACAGCTGCCTCATTTGGAATTAAGTCCTCTGCATTAAATTCATCCTCTGCCAGCTCAATTGCCGTTTTACGGTCATCACCATATTTAACCTTAATCGTAAGAAGTTCATCACGAATAACGCCAAGCAATACCTTCTCATCACCTAAAATACTCTGCAGGTAAGCAATTCGCTCCTCTAGCTCCTTATATTCATTTTCCAGACGATTTCGCTCCAATCCAGTCAATGCGCGAAGACGCATATCTACAATTGCCTGAGACTGGGCATCTGAAAGACCAAACTCTTCAATCAATGATGCTTTTGCAGCTACTACATTTGCAGAACCACGAATGATCTCAATTACACGATCTATATGATCCAGTGCAATTAATAGTCCCTCTAAGATATGAGCACGCTCCTGTGCCTTACTTAAATCGTATCTGGTGCGTCTTGTTACAACCTCCTCCTGATGCTGCAGATAATAATACAGCATATCATGGATATTAAGGATTCTTGGCTCGCCGCCGACAAGCGCCAGCATGATAACACCAAATGTGTCCTGCAGCTGTGTATGCTTCATAAGCTGATTTAACACAACATTAGGATTTACATCACGGCGCAGTTCAATTGAAATTCGCATTCCTTCACGACTGGACTGATCGGCTAAATCAGTAATTCCATCCACACGCTTATCCTTTACAAGCTCTGCGATCTTCTCGATCAGCTTTGCTTTGTTGACGCCATAAGGAAGCTCCGTTACTACAATTCGGTTCTTGCCATTTTGCATCGGCTCAATGTTTGTTACTGCACGGACAATAATCTTTCCCTTTCCAGTACGATATGCCTCTTCGATACCGCGTCGGCCAATAATTGTTGCACCTGTTGGGAAATCTGGTCCCTGAATAACACTCATCAGCTCCTCAATCTCTGTATCACGATTCTCGTCAATACGGTTGTTAATCATTTTAACAACTGCATCAATTGTCTCTTTGATGTTATGAGGCGGAATATTTGATGCCATTCCAACTGCGATACCAGTGGTACCGTTACACAAAAGATTTGGGAAACGGCAAGGAAGCACATCTGGCTCTTTCTCTGTCTCATCAAAGTTCGGACTGAAATTTACAGTGTCCTTATTGATGTCTGCAAGCATCTCCATTGCAATCTTAGACAGACGCGCCTCCGTATAACGCATGGCTGCTGCGCCATCTCCATCCACAGAACCAAAGTTTCCATGGCCATCAACAAGCGGATAATGGGTAGACCACTCCTGCGCCATATTGACTAGTGCTCCATATATTGAGCTGTCTCCGTGCGGATGATATTTACCCATGGTATCGCCGACGATACGTGCGCATTTACGATGCGGCTTATCCGGACCGTTGTTTAACTCGATCATGGAGTATAAAACTCTTCTCTGTACTGGCTTTAAGCCGTCTCTAACATCAGGCAGCGCTCTCTGAGAGATAACACTCATAGCGTAGTCAATATATGACTGCTCCATCGTTTTCTTCAGATCGATCTCCTGCACTTTATCAAATATGGTTTCGTCCATGTTTCCCTCTCATTCTTACTATGCATCCTTATATCCCGACAGACCAATTTGGTCTGTCATCAGATATCAAGGTTCTTAACATACTTTGCGTTTTTCTCTATAAAGAGTCTTCTTGGCTCAACGCGGTCTCCCATCAAGGTGTTAAAGGTAACATCAATATCAGATGCGTATGACTCGTCAAAGTTTACCTTCAAAAGAACACGATGCTTCGGATCCATTGTTGTATCCCACAGCTGTTCCGCGTCCATCTCACCTAATCCCTTGTATCGCTGTATCTTATTGTTTTGGTCTCTTCCTACCTCATCAAGAATAGCTGCAAGCTCCTCATCTGAGTACGCATACCAGACCTTCTTGTTTTTCTCCAGCTTATATAACGGCGGCTGTGCACGGTATACATAGCCCTGCTTAATTAACTCCGGCATAAAGCGATAGATAAATGTCAGAAGCAGTGTTGCGATATGAGCACCATCAACATCGGCATCAGTCATGATAATGATTTTATGATAGCGAAGCTTTGTAATATCAAAATCTTCATGTATACCAGTTCCAAATGCTGTAATCATAGCCTTAATCTCTGCATTTTCATATACACGATCAAGTCGTGCCTTCTCAACATTTAAAATCTTTCCTCTAAGAGGTAAAATTGCCTGTGTCGCACGATCACGCGCTGTCTTTGCAGAACCACCAGCAGAATCTCCCTCTACAATGTAGATCTCGCATTTTTCTGGATTCTTATCAGTACAGTCTGCTAACTTGCCTGGAAGCGTCATTGAATCAAGTGCTGTCTTTCTTCTTGTCAGATCACGTGCCTTTCTCGCTGCCGCACGTGCACGCTGTGCAAGAATTGCCTTGTCACAGATCATCTTCGCAACGCTTGGATTTTGTTCCAGAAAATATGTTAACTGTTCACTTACAATTGCAGATACAGCACCTCTGGCTTCATTGTTTCCAAGCTTTTGCTTTGTCTGGCCTTCAAACTGCGGATCCTCAATCTTAATGCTGATTACAGCAGTCATACCCTCACGGATATCCTCACCAGACAATGAATCCTCATTGTCCTTTAAAAGCTTATTTGCTCTGGCATATTTATTAAACAGATCTGTCAATGCCGCCTTAAAACCAGACAGATGGGTTCCTCCCTCTGGTGTGTTGATGTTATTGACAAAGCTGTAAATATTTTCGTTGTAGTAATCGTTGTGCTGAATTGCTACCTCAACAGCAACGTTATTCTTTGTTCCTTCACAGTAAATAATCTGCGGATACAGTGGCTCCTTCGCACTATTTAAGTACTCAACAAACTCCTTAATGCCACCCTCATAGTGGAATGTCTCGCAAAGATTTGGCTCCTCACGCTCATCCGTCAGAATAATTTTCAATCCCTTTGTCAAAAACGCCATTTCACGAAGACGCTCTTTAAGCGTATCATAATTGTAGACTAAGGTATCAAAAATTTCACCGTCAGGCTTAAACGTAACCTTTGTTCCATGCTTGTTTGGATCACAGGTATCCACTTCGGCAAGCTTGTTTACTACATGACCACGCTCATAGCGCTGCATATAAACCTTGCCCTCATGATAAATTTCAACTTCAAGCCAAATGGAAAGTGCATTTACGACAGATGCTCCTACACCATGAAGACCTCCTGAAACTTTGTATCCTCCGCCGCCAAACTTTCCGCCTGCATGAAGAATTGTAAATACAACCTCAACCGCTGGAATGCCAGCCTTCGGATGGATTCCAATCGGAATTCCTCGTCCATTATCAACAACTGTAATTGAATTGTCTTTATGAATGATCACATCGATCTTGGTGCAGACACCTGCCAGAGCTTCATCCACGGCATTGTCTACTATCTCATATACCAGATGGTGAAGCCCTCTCTCAGATGTGCTTCCGATATACATGCCCGGACGTTTTCTGACTGCCTCCAGCCCCTCCAGTATCTGAATCTGACCTGCTCCGTATTCGTCGCTCATTGTGTCCTCCTCACTGATTAAAAAATCGTTTCACTATTCAGGGAATTTACCCTAGTCACTACGCCCCGCTCCACATGATAAATCTGATCCATGTGAAACCGGTGCCTTACAAACTCCTCTAGACCTGTACATGTAATAAAGGTCTGAATATCATGAATGCTGTCCAGCAAATAGTTTTGTCTGCTGCTGTCCAACTCGCTAAGTACATCGTCAAGCAAAAGAACCGGTGTATCATTTACCTTTCGCTTTACAATCTCAATCTCCGCAAGCTTTAATGCAAGCGCTGCACTTCTTTGCTGCCCCTGCGATCCAAATGTACGGATATCTGTCGTTTGTCCTGTTGCCATATTTTGTACACGAAATCGAATATCATCACGATGTGGCCCCGTCAGTGTTGTCTTTTGCCGTATCTCCCTCTCTCGATTAAGAAAAAGAATCTCATCAAACCTATCAGCAGATACATTTGGCTCATACGAAACTGCTAGCTGTTCCCTACCGCCTGTCAGGGAATGATAAATCTGTGCGATTACTGGTGCAATCTCACCAACAAATACTTCCCTAAGCTGTACAATTTTTTTTCCATACTGAATTAGCTGTGCATCCCAGACATCGAGCATTGCCTGTGCATCCTTCGACAGATCTATCTCTTTTAACAGTGCATTTCGTTGTGTAAGACATTTATTGTAATGCGTCAAAAAATGCAGATACACCTTGTCAAGCTGGCAAAGCTCCATGTCCAAAAAGCGTCTGCGCTCTCCAGGACCGTTTTTTATCACCTGAAGATCCTCTGGTGAAAAGAAAACGACATTTAAAAGGCCAATCAATTCACTTGAGCGGCGGATTGGCACGCCATTAATTGCAATTCCCTTTGTCTTTGATTTTTTTAAATGCATATCCACCCGGTATGGAATGCCTTTTTTTTCAGCCTCAAGACGAAGGTGCGCCTCCTCTTTTCCAAAGCGGATCATCTCTCGGTCATGACTACCTCTGTATGATTTATTTGTCATACAAAGATAAATGCCCTCAAGGATATTTGTCTTTCCCTGCGCGTTATCCCCATAAAAAATGTTGATGCCATGATGAAAAGATAATTCCTGTAAATCGTAATTTCGAAAATCTGACAGCGCAAGTGATTTTACAATCATATGATTATTCCTTTACAATCTCAATTGTCTCTCCTGCAAAGCTTACCACATCCTTGTCATATAGCTTTTTGCCGCGCTGCAGCTCAACCTGACCATTCACCTTAACCTTTCCGTCAAGAATCACAATCTTTGCCTCCACACCGCTTCCAACAAGCTTTGCTGCCTTTAGTGCCTGACCAAGCTTAATGAAATCCTCTCTTAATACTAGTTTTGCCATTTATTTATTCATCCTTTCATACTCATTATAATTTATTTTATCGATTTTAATAAACGTTAAAGTTTACCGGAAGAATCAGATAAATATAAGTGCCTTCATCATTGCGAATAAAGCAAGGTGCCTTTGGATTAATCATGTAGATATTAATCATCTCATCATCAATTACTCGAAGCGCATCAATTAAAAATTTTGGATTAAATCCAATCATGATATCCTTGCCGCGCTTATCAATTGCAAGTTCTTCCTTCATGGAACCATATGCAGAGTTTAACTTTACCTCCATGCTGTGATCAGTGATGCCAATAATAATCGGTTTCTTGTCACTATCCTTAATCAGCATTGTGGTACGGTCGATACATGAAAGCATCTCCTTTTTATTCACTGTCAGCTTAGTATCATAATCACTGTTTAACATCTGGTCAATACGGAAATATTCTCCCTCAATCAAACGTGACACAACAATAGTATCATCGAACTCAAACATAACATGATTCTCAGTAAAGTACAAGCGAACTTCGTCATCTGTTCCGCCACTAATAATCTTGCTTACTTCGTTTAGTGTTTTTCCTGGAACAACAACTTTAATAGAATCATACGAATCCTTTAACACAATCTTGCGAATTGAAATACGATGACCATCCAAAGATACAATGCGCAGGTTATTGCCATTAATTTCCAACAGTTCACCTGCCATCATCTTGTTATTCTCATTGTCTGAAATGGAAAATATCGTTTGGCGGATAATTTCCTTCAGAGTAAACTGAGACAGTGTAACACAGTTTAAGCGTTCCACCTCTGGAAGAAATGTAAACTCATCTGCATTCTTTCCAGGAATTGTAAAATTAATCTTCTCACACTGAATTTTCACAGAGTCGGTTCCATCGGTTTCAATGGAGACATCATTGTCTGGAAGACGACGAACAATCTCAGAAAAAATCTTAGCATCAATTGCAATACGTCCATTGTCCTCAATGATGCCGTGAATTTCTGTTTCAATCCCCAGTTCCATATCATTTGCGGTCATAAGAATGCGTCCTTCTTTCGTCTGGATCAGAATGCACTCTAAGATTGGCATGGTTGTCTTATTTGAAACGGCTTTTGAAACAATTGAAACACCTTTTTGTAACTCTTCTCGTGGACAGATAATATGCATGGTGGCACTCTCCTTTTTGCTGATAGATAGATTTATAATATATATAGTAGTAGTAGTAGGGGTTGGGGATATTGGGGATAACTCTAAAAAACCTAGGATTTATGCGGCTTACAGAAGAAAAATTTTGGGGATAACTTGGGGATAACTATGTGGATAACTGGGTAAGTTATCCACAATATCCCCAATCGATCCCCAAAGCTCAGCCAAGAGCCGGGTTGATTTTTTTCTGTAAAACGTCGATGGTATCTTGTAAAAACTGGCTGTTTTTGAGATCCTCAGTAATCTTTTCAATTCCGTGTCGGACAGTCGTGTGATCACGATTTCCGAGTTCCTTTCCGATCTGCTGAAGAGACAAATCGGTCATTTGACGGCATAGATACATCGCAATTTGGCGGGAGTAGGCGATATCCTTATTACGCTTCTGTGAAAGAAGCTCATCTGCCTCAAAGCCAAAGTGTGATGCAATGACCTCAACAATCAGAGGAACAGTAATCGTAACCTCTTTGTGGTTGTTGATGATGTCGCGAAGTACATCTTCCGCCATATTAAGCGTGATTTCTTTATTAGAAAGACGTTTAAAAGCGGTAATTCGATTGAGCGCACCTTCAAGCTCACGAATATTAGTATTGATATTTTCAGCAATATAGTTGATAATATCGTCAGAGATCTTTGTGTTCTCTGTTTCTTCCTTTTTATGAAGGATTGCCACACGAGTCTCATAATCAGGAGCAGAGACATCGACTGGAAGACCTACAGAAAAGCGGGAGCGAAGACGTTCCTCAAGGTTTGTGAAATCCTTTGGAGGTTTATCAGAAGTAATGATAACCTGCTTGCCCGTTTCATATAAGTAGTTGAAGGTGTGGAAAAACTCCTCCTGTGTGCTTTCCTTTCCAATTAAAAACTGTATATCGTCAATCATAAGGACATCAATGCTGCGGTATTTCTCTTTAAACTCAGCATTCTTCTTGCCTTTAAGAGAGTCGATCAGGTCATTTGTGAATGTCTCACTAGTGACATATAAAACGCGTACACTTGGATCATTGCGCAGAATATAGTGGGCAATAGACTGCATCAGATGAGTCTTGCCAAGACCTGCACCGCCATATATAAATAGTGGGTTGTAGAGGGTTCCAGGTGATTCTGCAACAGCAAGCGAAGCAGCATGTGCGAATCGGTTATTGGAGCCAACAACAAATGTATCAAATGTATAGCGTGGGTTTAAGTTGGCATTCATCACAGCAGCATAATAGGAGTTTAACTCGGGGGTTACAATGTTAGAAGCTTCTGCAGTGAGGTTTGGACGCTTCTCAAGGTCCTCCGAAGTAACAAAGATCACATTGCAGTGCAGGCCGATCTTCTCCTCAATGACAATCTCAAGAATCTGCTTGTACTTCTTCTTGATATAGTCTAGTATATTGGGGATACCTTTTGTATCTGCCAAGATGTAGACCTGGTCATTGTCTACATTGTGGATTTCCATAGGGACAATCCAAGTATCGTAAGATACCTTTGAAATATCATAATTTTCTTTCAGGGTGTCTTTTATGGCATCCCAGTTTTCCTTTAATCTGTCAATCATTTGTTACTCCTGACGTCGGTATATGGTAATTTTCGAGAAAAGAGCCTATTAGCCCATATAATGATATTATACTAAAAATAATGAAGAATTTCAAGAGAGAAGAGGAGAGCAGTCTGTAAAAAATATCAACAACATTGGGGTAAAATGTGGATAATATTGTGGATAGGCTGTGGATAACATGTGGATAAGTGGAAAAAAGCTGTGGATAGAGCGGGGATAACTCAGAAGGGGGTATGGCATATAAAATTGTGGATAATGTGGATAAGATTGTTTGTATATAAAAACAGAATGAGTTATCCACAGAGTTATCCACCAAACACATGTACTTATCCCCAATATCCACAAAAAAAAGTTTGTCGTAAAATCAATGGTTTGAGAATGGTTTTTTGTATTATCCCCAAAGTTATGCACAAGTTATCCACAATTTGGGGATAACTTTTATCCACAACATTTCTGAATGAAAAAGTTGGGGATAACTTTGGGGATAAGTTGGGGATAACTTTTTTGTAATAAAAAATAAAAAACACTAAAAAAAACCTTGACGAAATGCGAGTTTCTTAATATAATGCGTATGATGTCCAATTTTTGCAACGGCGTTAAAAAACGCCGAAAAATCGCACTTTTGGTGCAAGCTGTGGGACTGATACCCACAGTGTAAGAAACAGTATTATTTGAAAACTAACACAGAAAACAAGGAGGTGTTTTGTTATGAAGATGACATTTCAGCCAAAGAAGAGATCCCATGCAAAGGTTCATGGTTTCCGTGCAAGAATGAGCACAAAGGGAGGAAGAAAGGTTCTGGCAGCAAGAAGAGCAAAGGGAAGAAAGGTTCTCTCTGCTTAATTGAGCAGTATCAACTCTCTTAAAAAGAACAGAGACTTTCAGAGAGTCTACAGCAAACGGCAGTCTTTTGCAAATCGTTCGCTGGTCATGTACAAGATGTCAAACGACCGCGCTGATACCCGCATTGGCATATCTGTCAGTAAAAAGGTAGGAAACAGTGTGGTCAGGCATCGGGTTACAAGAGTGATCCGTGAATGCTGCCGCTTACACGAAAAAGAATTAATACAAGGATTGGACATAGTGATTGTTGCCAGACCGTTGGCGAAGGAACAAGGATTAATGGAAATTGAGGAAGCTTTTTTTCATGTAGGAAGAAAGCTGAATATTTTTTTAGAATCGAAGTAGGGTCGGGACTATGAAGAAGATTATGATTCATATGATAAGGTTTTACCAGAAGTATTTATCACCTCTCAAAGTCCGGACCCACTGTATATATACCCCAACCTGTTCGCAGTATGCAATAGAAGCGTTGGAAAAGTATGGAGCTTTGAAAGGCTCCTTACTTGCTATATGGAGGATATTGCGCTGCAATCCATTTTCAAAAGGGGGGTACGACCCTGTTCCGTAGGTAGCTTAAGGAGGAAAACAAGTGGATTTTTTATCATTAACACAAAGTAACTGGTTTCTTGTAGGGCCAGTTGCGAAGGTGCTTGGTGTTGTCATGAATGGAATTTACGAGTTCCTGGATATGTTTGGCATTGCAAGCATTGGATTGGCGATCATTTTATTCACGATTATTATTAAAGCATTGATGCTTCCGCTTTCCATTAAGCAGCAGAAGTTTACAAAGCTTAATAGTATTATGGCGCCAGAACTTCAGCAGGTTCAGAAAAAGTATGCAAATCTGGACAAGTCAAGCCCGAAGTACAATGAAATGCTTTTGAAGCAGAATGAAGAGATGAAGGAAGTCTATGCAAAGTACGGAACAAGCCCGACAGGCGGTTGCGTTCAGATGCTGATTCAGATGCCGATTCTGTTCGCTTTGTACCAAGTTATTTACAAGATTCCGGGCTATATCGCAAAGGTAAGAGCGTTCTATGAGCCGATTGTTGAGGCACTGCAGAACATTCCTACTTACATGGATAACGCAGATTTCGTGACATTGGCACAGCAAAACGGCATCAATGCAGCAGGACTGAGTGATTCTAACAAGCTGATTGATCTGCTTTACAACTTCGATAAGACCGAGTGGGCTAAGTTTACCGAGATCTTCCCGAATTTGAATGAGTACGTAGCCAAGGCACTGCCAAGTATCGAGAAAGCAAATTATTTTCTGGGAATGGATTTGGCAACTGCGCCTGCACAGCAGCTGTGGCCTGGTGTTTTAATTCCTATTCTTGCCGGTCTTACTCAGTGGCTTAGCTCTAAGATGATGCAGACAGATAATGGAAGCAAGAATTCAGATGACACAATGGGAAGCACAATGAAGACCATGAACATCATGATGCCTCTTATGTCAGTGTTCTTCTGTTTTACATTCTCTTCAGGTATCGGTGTATACTGGATTGCATCTTCTGTTGTTATGATTCTGATTCAGATGATCGTAAACAAGTATATGGAGCGCATTGATATTAATCAGATGGTTGAAAAGAACATTGAAAAGGCTAATGTAAAGCGTGTTAAGAAGGGTCAGAAGCCGCTTAAGGCAAAGGCTGTTATGAATGTTCGTACTATCGAAGAAGAAAGAGAACTCGAAGAAAAGAAAGAAGCTGAGCTGAAAGAGCGTGTGACAAAGCAGGTTGAGAAATCAACTGAGTACTATTCCACCACCCAGAAAAAGAAGGGTAAGCTGGCATCTAAGGCCGGAATGGTTCAGCAGTACAACGAAAAGAGTGAAAAGAAGAACAGAAAGTAATCAGTGATTGTAAGGCTGATTACTTGCTTGGGGAAGCTTGCAGATTCAGAAAGGTAAGGTTTGTATGACAGAGTTTGCTACGTTCACTGGAAAGAATGTAGATGAAGCCGTAAACAATGCACTGCTTCAGCTTCAGATCACCAGTGAAAAACTTGAGTATGAGGTTGTTGAAAAAGGTTCGAATGGTCTGCTTGGTTTTATCGGTTCTAAGCCGGCGGTGATCCGTGCACGTAAAAAGTCAGATTTTATCGATGAGGGAGAAGAATTTTTACAGAATATTTTCCACGAGATGAATATGGAAGTTGATATCGCAGTTGCCTACAATAAAGAAGAACAGGTTGTTGATATCGTTCTGACCGGAGAAGACATGGGCATCCTGATCGGAAAAAGAGGACAGACACTGGATTCACTGCAGCATCTGGTGAGCCTTGTTATAAACAAACACAGCGAAGAATATATTCGTGTCAAGCTGGATACTGAGAATTACCGTGAAAGAAGAAAGGAAACTCTCGAGCAGCTGGCAAAGAATATTGCCTACAAGGTAAAGAGAACAAGACGTCCGGCATCGCTTGAGCCGATGAATCCTTACGAGAGAAGGATCATCCACTCTGCACTTCAGGACGACAAGTTTGTATATACCAAGAGCGAGGGCGAGGATCCATTTCGTCATGTAGTGGTACTTCCTAAAAAAGAAGCAATTCCGCAGAGAAGATACTACAAAAGCTATGACAAAGGATACAAAACAAATTATGACAGAAGCGCAGCTGGTACAAGAGAAACAGCTGAAAAGCTGACTTCTGAGGAATAATAGAGAAAGTGCCATTCAAAGTTCATACGGACTATTGAGTGGCATTTTCTGTATCATTCTTGGAAACTTACGAAAATCGAAGTGAGGTAGAATATGAAAGAAAATAGTACAATTGCGGCGATTGCAACGGCACTTAATCCAGCAGGAATTAGCATTATTCGAATAAGTGGACCTCAGGCGCTTGATGTGATTGATCGTATTTATAGAACAAAAAAAGAGGTAGAGTCGATTAAAAAAGGAGCATTTGCTGCGGCAGCGTCATCTTCAGCGAAAAAGCTCTCAAATGCACCTACACATACCATTCATTACGGCTATATTTGTGATGAAAATGAGGTAATTGATGAGGTTATGGTATCCATCATGAAAGGACCTCGTTCCTTTACTGCAGAGGATACAGTAGAGATTAACTGTCACGGAGGCATTCTTGTTACGAGACGTGTATTAGATTGTGTGTTTAAAAATGGGGCAGCACCGGCACAGCCTGGTGAGTTTACAAAGAGAGCCTTTTTAAACGGACGAATTGATCTGTCTCAGGCAGAGGCTGTTATGGAGCTTATATCTGCAAAGAATCGTTTTGCAATAGATGCATCACTAGAACAGCTATCTGGAAAAATTAAAAACCGCATACAAGACCTCAGAAGCACGCTTTTAGACGAGATTGCTTATATAGAGGCAGCACTTGACGATCCAGAGCATATTTCGCTTGAAGGCTATACAGAGGGCCTCACAGAACGTGTTCAAAAAATTAGAGCAGCAGTAAAGAAGATGGCAGACTCCTTTGATAATGGAAAGGTTTTAACAGAGGGGATTCGCACTGTGATTGTAGGAAAGCCAAATGCCGGAAAGTCATCTTTGCTCAATGCGTTATCAGGAAGACAGCGGGCAATTGTCACAGAAATTGCTGGTACGACGAGAGATACTCTTGAGGAGCAGATTATGCTTGGCGATCTGAGTTTGATTTTGGTGGACACAGCAGGGATTCGAGACACATCTGATGTTGTTGAAAAAATCGGTGTAGAGAAGGCGCGTGAGGCTGCTGCAAAGGCAGACCTATTGATTTACGTGGCAGATTCCTCAAGAAATCTCGATGAAGATGATCATAAGATTATGGAGTTGCTAAAAAACAAAAAAAGTATTATTCTGTTAAATAAGTCCGATTTATCTTCTGTAATTCAGCCGCAGGATTTAAAGGCAGCTGGAGTGGATGCGCCTGTTCTTTGGATATCGGCAGCAAATGAAGATGGATTAGATGTGCTTGAGCAGACAATACATGACATGTTTGAGCAGGGAATGATTGCAGGAAATGATGAGGTTGTCATCACGAATGCACGTCAAAAAACATGTCTGTTAAATGCCTGTGAGAGCCTGAGGCTTGCAGAGGAGGGCATTGAAAATGGGATGCCGGAGGATATGCTGACAATCGACATGATGGATGCTTATACCAGTTTGGGAGAGGTAATCGGCGAGGAGATTGAGGAAGATCTGGTAAACCGTATTTTTGCAAAGTTCTGTATGGGTAAGTAACTAGATAGTGGAGGCAAAATATGGCTGTTTTAGAAGAATATTATGATGCAGTGGTGATTGGAGCAGGACATGCCGGCTGTGAGGCGGCGTTAGCTTGTGCCAGACTGGGATTAGAGACGATTGTTTTTACTGTGAGTGTGGAAAGTATAGCAATGATGCCGTGCAATCCGAATATAGGAGGAAGCTCTAAGGGTCATCTTGTACGAGAAGTGGATGCGCTTGGCGGAGAGATGGGCAAAAATATTGATAAGACGTTTATTCAGTCTAAGATGTTAAATACATCAAAAGGACCATCTGTGCATTCACTTCGTGCACAGGCGGATAAGCGTGCATACTCGCAGGAGATGCGCCATACCATGGAAAATACTGATAAGCTGACAATAAGACAGGCAGAGGTATGTAAACTTCTTGTTGATGAAAATAATAATATAAATGGAGTTGTGACGTATTCAGGGGCAATTTATCACTGCAAATGCGTGGTACTTGCAACGGGAACATATTTAAAGGCACGCTGTATTTATGGTGATGTCAGCAATGAAACAGGTCCAAATGGATTGCAGTCAGCTACACATCTGACAGATTCATTAAAAGCGCTTGGTATAGAGATGTTTAGATTTAAGACTGGAACACCAGCGAGAGTTGATAAAAGAAGTATTGATTTTTCGAAAATGCAGGAACAAAAGGGTGATGAGCGAGTTGTTCCCTTCTCATTCACAACAGATCCTGAGAGTGTTCAAAAGGATCAGGTTTCCTGTTGGCTGACGTATACAAATGAGCAGACACATGAGATTATCCGAAGCAATCTGGATCGTTCACCGCTGTATTCTGGTGTGATTCATGGAACAGGACCTCGTTATTGTCCGTCTATTGAGGATAAGGTAGTGCGTTTTGCGGATAAGGATCATCATCAGGTGTTTATTGAGCCGGAAGGCTTGTATACAAATGAGATGTATCTGGGCGGTATGTCAAGTTCTATGCCGGAAGATGTACAGTACGAAATGTACCATACAGTAGCAGGTCTGGAAAATGTAAAAATTGTGCGAAACGCATATGCAATTGAATATGACTGTATTAATCCAAGACAGCTAAAGCCGACGCTTGAGTTTAAAAAAATAGGAGGATTATACAGCGCAGGACAGTTTAATGGAAGCTCTGGATATGAAGAGGCAGCGGCACAGGGAATTATAGCAGGAATCAATGCGGCGCTGCATGTTTTAAAACGTCAGGAATTAGTGTTAGACCGTTCACAGGCATATATTGGTGTTTTGATTGATGATCTTGTGACAAAGGAGAATCATGAGCCATATCGCATGATGACATCACGCGCAGAATATCGTTTGCTGCTTCGTCAGGATAATGCAGATCTTCGTTTAACTGCAATTGGTCATGAAATCGGATTAATATCTGATGAGCGTTATCAAAAACTAAATGATAAAAAAAGACAGATCGATGAAGAAATCAAGCGTCTTCAAACGGCAACTATCGGCACAACACCGCAGGTACAGGCATTTCTTGAACAGCATAACAGCACACTTTTAAAGAGTGGAATGACACTTGAGGAGCTGTTAAAACGTCCGGAAATCTGTTATAATGATTTGAAAGAAATAGATACAAAGCAACCAGAACTGCCAGAAGCAGTGACGCAGCAGGTAGAGATCAGTATAAAGTATGAAGGCTATATTAAGCGTCAGCTGCAGCAGGTAGAACAGTTTAAAAAGCTTGAAAAGAAAAAGCTTTCACTTGATTTTGACTACAGTCAGGTACCGAATCTGAGAAAAGAAGCTATTCAAAAGCTTAATGAATATCAGCCGGCATCAATCGGGCAGGCGTCAAGAATATCAGGTGTTTCACCAGCTGATGTATCAGTATTACTTGTCTATTTAAATAGATAAAAAGAATGCATAAACAGGAGGAAATAAATGGCAGAAGCGATACAGCATGGAGAATGTATTGAAAAAATTATGAATGCGTTTGCCCAGATTGGACACGAACTAACCAATAAGCAGGCAGAACAGTTTTTTCAATATTATGAAATGTTAGTTGAAACAAATAAGGTAATGAATTTAACCGCAATCACAGAGTTCGATGAAGTGCTGCAGAAACATTTTGTGGACAGCGTGCTAAAATCAGAGATTTTTATTAAGGAAGATACGAAGACTCTGATTGATGTTGGAACTGGAGCAGGATTTCCAGGTGTTCCATTAAAGATTATGTATCCACAGTTAAAGGTAACATTGCTTGATTCTCTGAATAAGAGATTAAACTTTTTGAATCAGGTTATTGAAAAGCTTGGTCTTGAAAATATCACAACTGTTCATTATCGTGCAGAGGATGGCGCCAGAAAGGCAGAACTAAGAGAACAATTTGATTGTGTTGTATCAAGAGCTGTTGCCAACATGTCTACATTGTGTGAATATTGCCTTCCATATGCAAAAGTAGGAGGATGCTTTGTAGCTTATAAATCAGGTAATGCAGAAGAGGAGATTGATAAGGCAAAGAAAGCAGTTCATCTGCTTGGTGGAGTAAAGGAAAATGCAATCTACTTTGATCTTCCGGATTCAGATATTGGACGCAGTCTTGTTATAGTGAAGAAAAAAGAGCCTACATCAAAAAAATATCCTAGAAAAGCTGGATTGCCAAGTAAGGAACCGCTTCAGTAGGGAAAATTATAGTTCACAGGACGCCCATTCGCAAAACGCGAACAATGTTCCACGTGGAACATGAACAATTAAAAATACAAAAGAGATGTTCCACGGGAGATAATGTTCCACGTGGAACATTTTTTTATGGCATTTTGAAGAAAGAAGTGCTATACTGTAGAAAAGATGCAAAAAACGTTACAGTTCACAGGAAACCCATTCGCAAAAACGCACGTTCCGTGTGAATTGTAATAAAATCATGCTATTTAGCAGAAATGAGGATATTATGGGAAGAATTATAGCTGTTGCAAATCAGAAGGGTGGAGTTGGCAAGACTACTACTGCAATCAATCTGGCAGCTTCATTAGCAGAATACCAGAAAAATGTACTTATCATTGATATGGATCCTCAGGGAAATACAACCAGTGGATTCGGCGTTGATAAAAATGAACTTGAGCATTCACTGTATGATCTGATTACAGATAACTGTACAATACAAGAATGCATTCTTGAAAATGTATTATTCGATACCCTTTCACTTATTGGGTCAAATGTGAACCTGTCAGGAGCGGAAATCGAATTGATTGATGTGGAACGTAAGGAATTTATTTTAAAGGATGCACTTGATGAGATTAAGGATCAGTATGATTTTATTGTAATTGATTGCCCGCCATCTTTAAGTATGCTCACTGTTAATGCGCTTAGTGCAGCTGACACAGTACTTGTTCCAATTCAGTGTGAATATTATGCACTTGAAGGTCTGACACAGCTGTTACACACAATTAATCTGGTAAAGAGCCGCTTGAATCCGGATCTGGAAATGGAAGGTGTTGTATTTACCATGTATGATGCGAGAACTAATCTGTCACTTCAGGTAGTGGAGAATGTAAAAGACAATTTGCAGGAGCGAGTTTATAAGACAATTATTCCAAGAAATGTGCGTCTTGCAGAGGCACCGAGCCATGGACTGCCAATCAATTTGTATGACGCAAGATCAACAGGAGCAGAAGCATATCACCAACTGGCAGAAGAGGTTATAAACAGAGAGTAGTTAAAAATTATTCGCAAAATTGCAAATGGTACTGAATGATAGAAAGGATGAAAGAATGGCACTCAATAAAAAAGGTGGTCTTGGAAAAGGTCTCGGCAAAGGTATCGATTCCTTGATCAGCAATGCGTATGCAGTAGAAACAAAGAAAAAAGATTCAACAGCTGATAAAAAAGAGCCAGAGACAACAGTAAAGCTGCGTCTTGTGGAGCCGGCATCTTCTCAACCAAGACTGAAATTTGATGAGGATACATTGACTGAACTTGCAGAATCTATCAAAAAATATGGCGTAATTCAACCGATTGTAGTAAAGAAGGTAGAGGATCATTATCAGATTATTGCTGGAGAACGCAGATGGAGAGCAGCAAAGCAGGCTGGATTGAAGGATATTCCAGTCATTATAAAAGATTATGATGAACAGCAGATCGCAGAAATTGCACTGATTGAGAATTTACAGAGAGAAGATTTAAACCCTATTGAAGAAGCAAAAGCATATCAGTCATTGATTGAAAAGTATCAGCTAAAACAGGAAGAGATTGCAGAGAAAGTATTTAAAAGCCGAAGTGTAATCACAAATGCACTTAGATTGCTTAAGTTGGATGAAGAGGTTCAGCTTATGCTGATGGAAGGGCAGATTACAAACGGACATGCGAAGGCAATTTTGGGACTGGAAGACAAAGAAGAACAGCGTGCTGTTGCACAGAAAGTTGTGGAAGAACAATTAAGCGTGCGCGATACTGAAAAGTATATTAAGAGTTTGCTAGATAAGAAAAATGAGCCAGTTGTTGCAAAGCCAGTTTTAAAGAACCAGACATTATATGAGACACTGGAGAGTCGTATGAAGTCTCGCATGGGTACGAAGGTGCAGATTAAGAGAAAGTCTGATGACAAGGGTAAGATTGAAATTGACTATTATTCAAATGACGATCTTGAGCGTATCATTGAACTGATGGGAATTACTGAGGATACAATCGAGTAAATTAGTTAAAACTTAGAAAAAGAAAAATTGAACAGAGGATAACTGTTCGACTAGAGGAAAGGAAAATAAAATATGGAAATTCTGAATCAGGCGATGGAATTTACACAGCAGTATAGTCTGTTTTTTCTAGCAGGTATGTTTGTTGTGATTTTGATTCTTGTGATCTGTATGACTGTTATGAACAGCAGGATGAAAGAACTGCAAGCAGCATATGATGATTTTATGCGTGGTAATGATGGAAAATCACTTGAAGGTATCTTAAAGACAGTAGTAGAAGATAACAAACGAGTAAAGATCCAGTGCAAGCGTGATATTGATGAGATCATCAGTATGAAGAAAGGACTTAAGGCAACATACAAAAAGATTGGTATTATGAAATATGACACTTTTCGAGGAATGTCTGGAAAGCTGAGCTTTTCACTAGCACTTCTTGATGGTGATGACAGTGGTTTTGTATTAAGCAGTATGCATACGCAGGATGGCTGCTATAGCTATTTAAAAGAAATTATTCATGGACAATCACATGCAACACTCAGCAATGAGGAGCGAGATGCTTTGGAGATGGCATTAAATTATAATGTCGATGCAGCTAAATTAGAAGAGAAACAAGCGCAGCAGGCAACTCTAGTACAGCAGGATATGGATGCGGCTAAAAATTAAATAGAATAATCATCATTATAAAAAAACGGTTTCCAAGAAAAATTCTAGGAAGCCGTTTTCTTGCTTTATTTGAAAATAGAGTGTAGCTGCCTATAAAATCGAAAGCAGTTCATTTAACTGTTTGATTTCATAGGTTGGTTTCTGCAACATGGTATTTACAGCTTTTTTGGGATTAAACCAACATGTATCAATGCCATATTGGATTCCACCGATGATATCAGAAGTTAAAGAGTCACCAATGACAAGAGCCTTAGAAGCAGGAATTTGAAGCTTTGAAAATACAACATCGAAAAATTCTTTTTTGGGTTTTTGACATCCGAGTTCTTCAGAAATGAATAGGTCTAAAATCATTGGTGTCAATTCAGAGTGGGATAGTCGGCTGTGCTGAGTGGTGCTTCGTCCATTTGTAATGATGGAAAGCTTATATCCTCTTTCATACAGAATGCGGCATACACGAAGGGCATCGTGAATAGGAGTGCAGTCTTCACCAAGGCTGGTCTGATAAAGCTGACACATTAGCGCCGGATCACCGTCTTTGCCAACAGCAGCAAGAAAATCGCGAAATCTGGCAATCGCTAATGCAGCAGGAGTAATTTCACCGCGTTCATATGCTTTCCAATAGGAAAGATTTATGCGCTGATAGAGTGAAAGTACTTCATCAGAGTATGGAATATGAAAAGTATCGCACACCTTATGAAAAGCATAAGTTTCTCCAGCATCAAAGTCAAAGAGCGTACCATCAAGGTCAAATAATAAATGGGTATAAGTCATGTTAGTTTCCTTTCTGGTGATGATATATGCTATCTTAACACTAAAGCAGACAATTGACAACAGGTGATGTTCCACGTGGAACGTAATGCTACCCGGAAGTTTAACAAAGCGGTTCGACGATTGTTTTGTCGGCGTCTCTTTTCCGCGGGCACCTGTTACATTTCTTTTTGTTATACATTATTTTGAAAGTCCCGCTACAACGTTCCGCCTCGTAAAATCAACCCGTCTCACCGCTAATCTAGGTTACAATTGACAGCAGGTGATGTTCCACGTGGAACATTCCCCACAACCTACTTTACAAAAGAGAATCCGTGGTATATAATAAATAATGTCTGTTTTCCTTATAAAACAAGGCATTTATTGAGTATGAGAGTAGAGACAGAAAGGTTTGGAAAACTATGTTAGATATCAAGTTTGTCCGTGAGAATCCGGACGTTGTCAGACAGAACATCCGTAATAAGTTTCAGGATGCAAAGCTTCCGCTGGTTGATGAGGTAATCGCTCTGGATCTTCGCAACCGTGAAATCAAAAAGGAAGTTGAGACCCTTCGTGCAAATCATAAGAAGGCATCTAAGCAGTATGGTGCACTTCGTGCACAGGGAAAGTTAGAAGAGGCTGAGAAGCTACGTGCAGAGGATGCTGCGTCAGAAGAGCGCATGGCAGCATTGAGTGCAGAGGAGAAGCAGGTTGAGGCAGATCTGAAGCAGAAGATGATGATTATCCCGAATATCATTGATCCATCTGTTCCGATTGGAAAAGATGACAGTGAGAATGTAGAGGTTGAGCGCTTTGGCGAACCAGTTGTTCCGGACTTTGAGGTTCCGTATCACACTGATATTATGGAGTCTTTCAACGGTATTGATCTGGACAGTGCAAGAAAAGTAGCTGGAAACGGATTCTATTATTTAATGGGTGATATCGCAAGACTGCATTCAGCAGTAATTTCCTACGCAAGAGATTTCATGATCAATCGTGGATTTACTTATTGCGTACCGCCTTTCATGATCAGAAGTGATGTTGTTACAGGTGTTATGAGCTTTGCAGAGATGGATGCAATGATGTATAAGATCGAGGGTGAGGATCTTTACCTGATTGGAACAAGTGAGCATTCTATGATTGGAAAGTTCATTGATACTGTTAACAAGGAAGAAAATCTTCCATATACTCTGACAAGCTACTCACCATGTTTCCGTAAGGAAAAGGGAGCTCATGGTCTGGAGGAGAGAGGTGTATACCGTATCCATCAGTTTGAGAAGCAGGAGATGATCGTAATTTGTAAGCCGGAAGACAGCATGATGTGGTATGACAAGCTGTGGAAGAACACTGTAGATTTATTCCGCAGCATGGACATTCCAGTTCGTACACTTGAGTGCTGCTCTGGTGATTTGGCTGACCTTAAGGTAAAGTCTGTTGATGTTGAGGCATGGTCTCCGCGTCAGAAGAAGTATTTCGAAGTAGGAAGCTGCTCTAATTTAGGCGATGCACAGGCACGTCGTCTTGGCATTCGTGTTGTTGGACCAGACAAGACAAAGTATCTGGCTCATACTTTAAATAATACTGTAGTAGCTCCGCCGCGTATGCTGATTGCATTCTTAGAGAACAATTTGCAGGCAGATGGAAGTGTTCGTATTCCAGAAGTTCTTCGTCCGTATATGGGTGGAATGGAGAAAATGGTTCCGAAGAAATAAAAGTATAAAATGATAAAGGAGGGAATCGTATGCACGCATACTTACCAGCAATCGGATTTGGGCAGATCAAAAAAAAGTCTCAGCTTCAGCAGCTGTTAAGCAGCGTGCAGAACTTCCCAGATCAGGTTCAAAAAATTCGTCTGGACGAGGAGAGTAGTCTTGTTGTCTATACAAAGGAAGTTGCACCAGGCATCGGTCTTATGGTTTGTGGAGAAGAGGATATGCAGGGCAGCTTTCAGATGGAATATTATGAACCATATATTAACAGTAATATCTGTTCTTCTAAGGCAGAATGCAGCATAGAAAAGGAAAGTGCGAGAGAATCATATGACGGTGTCTGTGATGATTGTCGATTAGGACTGAATCTGATTTTTTCTGTAAATAATTTTATGGAATATCGAAAATATCAGGCATTGCAGGGATTCTTTCCAACAGTAACAGATGTATGTATGTCTGCTCTGTGTACGCAGGGAAAAATTTTACTTCCTATTCTAAAGAGACCAGAAGCGGCTCGGCTTGCAAAGAAAAAGGAGCAGGGGCGCCAACAACTGATAGAAGCGGCAAGAGAGGGAAATCAAGAAGCGATTGACAGTCTGACAATTGATGATATGAATTTGAGTAATAAAGTAGGCAGGTTGTTAAACAGTTGCGATATTTATACAATGGTTGAGTCAAGCATTATGCCATGTGGAATGGAGAGTGATCGCTATACAATCATTGGGGAAATTCTAAATGTGGTGCCTCTTGTAAATGAAATAAGCAAGGAACCGCTGTGTCAGATGGATGTGAAGTGTAATAATATTTGCATACGTGTGTTGGTAAATCGTTCAGGGCTTATGGGAGAGCCAATGACAGGACGGCGTTTCAAGGGCGATATTTGGCTGCAGGGAGTGGTAAACTTCGTTTGACAAATATAATAAAATGTGATATCATGAATGGCGTGAGAAATGCTATTTTGTTAAAAACAAAAGGCTTGCGACATATGTGAATAAAGTTCTCTTAGTTAAATGGATATAACAGGGACCTCCTAAGGTTGCGTTACAACGGCCACCTCAAAAAAAACTAAATAAGGGATTGCAGTTCGACTTTTGTCGGGCTATAATCATAGATGGCCATACGTCGCTATAGCTCAGTTGGATAGAGTGCTGGACTTCGAATCCAGGCGTCGGGGGTTCGAATCCCTCTAGATACACCAAAAAGGTATCTCATTTCAAATTAATGTGATACCTTTTCTAATTTATTAAATAAAATTAAAGCTTCAAGTATTACATTTCTTAATAAAATTACTGTAAACTTAAAGCTTTTACTATGTCATTTTTATATATTAAAATGGAACTTCATCAGAAGCTATTTCATTAACAACTTTTTTCTTATTATCAATAAAAGTAAATTCATTTAATACTATATCAACTTTATATCTTCTTTCACCTTCACTATTTAAATAATTACTTGTTTGAAGTCTACCTTCAACTGCTAACTTACTTCCCTTACCAACATTATGAGCTAATATAATTGCTTTTTTATCAAAAGCTACTACTTCAATAAATGTTGCTATTCTTTCATTTTTCTTAACGTTATATTCATTAATTGCTAAGGTAAATCTAACATACTTACCTTCCTTATCTCCATTCTTGTAATCTTTCAATTCTAAATCATTAACTATATTTCCAATTAAAGAAACTTTATTCATATTTTAAACCTCCAAGAATTATTTATTTTAATTCTTGCCATTTTATCTTACTTTATACATATAAATATTACTTTAATTGAAATTTTTATTGCTGGTTACCATATCTACTCCAAATCTTAGGAGTTTATCAACTTCCTCATTTGTATTCACATTCCATACATTTACCTTAGCTCCATTCTCATGAGCAAGCTTGACAAGATCTTTGGTTACCTTATCACATCTAACATCAATTCCATAATTACCATATTGTTTTATTAAATTAATATTTTCTAAATTAATATCAGCTAAATATTGAAATTGAATTTTATA